>Ga0308163_10000241_pt1 | contig 137291 bp, 113 predicted proteins | sample PhyTR1_FD_201037 | JGI IMG/M metagenome (GOLD analysis project Ga0308163, IMG submission 201037) | Phyllosphere microbial communities from UC Gill Tract Community Farm, Albany, California, United States - DLSLT.R1 | ecosystem: Host-associated > Plants > Phyllosphere > Unclassified | place...
TTCTTTGCTGTAGGCTTTAAGGAGCGGGTCAATATTTACCTTCTCCAAAATATCACTGACGATACGAACGGGATGATTCTCCGGAATCAGCTCCTCAAAACTGTAAGGAAATAAAACAGTCTGATTTTGATTATAATATTTGAAATTCATATACAAGTATCTGATTATCAAATATAAATATACAAAAACCCAAAATAATAACCAAAAAAAAATCCGCCTCAGTTGTGAGACGGATTCCTTTAAAGTTTACATCATCTGAATCTGTCCGAGGTAGAAACTCGTGGATGCGGAAGTCTGCTCTTCGTTGTTGATGAAGGCAAAGACTTCGACTGTTTTGCCACTGCAGTCGGTGGGGAGCGTGACGGTGGCACTGAGATCGGGACGGAGCGCTACCGACTGGAAGATTTCAAATCTGCTGAGTTCGTCAGCGTAGCAGACGATGCTGACGCTGTCCGTAAGAGAGGCATTGCCCTGTGAAGAATTATCCTCCCAGCTGAGGCTGATCTGGTTTCCCTGCTGTGCGGAAGCGGTGACATTCTGAAAACCGGTAAGATCGCCTTTGGTGATCAGAATTTTGTTGAACATCAGGGAAGGAACGTCTCCCGTCACCTGCACGGCTTCACTGATGGTATAGGAAGTCGCCATATTGACTCTGGATTTGGAACCACTCCCCGATCCGAAATATTTCGACTGAATGTTTCTCAACGGCTGCAGAAAACTGATCACCATTTTGAATTTGTTCTGCTGCAAAAGCTGTTTTTCGCTGGGCGGTCTGCTGCTGGGTTTTGGGATGCTGCGGATAATGTCCTGTCCGCGCCAGTTAGCTCCCACGATGCTTCCTACTTTTCCTGAAAATCCTCCGAGGATTCCTTTTGTTATTCTTGCCATTTTTTCTGTTTTTTTATGATTAGAGAAACGAAGATAGTACAGAAAACAGGGTTTTGGAGCGGTGGGAACGGGTCTGGCTGCAGATGTCGCGGGTTGGCCTGTTTTGTCGGGCTGGATGGTGGTTTGCTTCGGAATCGGTTCGGGATTTATACGGGGGAGGTTCGGAAAAAAGATGTTTTTTCCGAAGGTGCATTGGAGAATGGTGCTGTAGGTGTAGAAGTAAAGTTTCTGACGGGAATGAATGACAGGAGATCCTTCGACGGACTCAGGAGGACGGACTGGAGATCGACAGGAGTCGTTTTTCACTTTGGGAGTGCCCGGTTTTTATTGAGGAGGGATAAAAGGGAGATCCTTTCTCAGGCTCAGGAGGAGAAAATGGAAAAGGAGGAAGTGCCGAGGTGAGATCGTATAATGCGAAGATTGAGAATGATGAGAGGTAAAATACCGGGAGCTCACCCCGCAGAATCCTGAGGATGGGCTGAACTGGAGGGAGCAATGGCGAGAGCTCACCCGGCAGGCTCAGGAGGTTTTTCCTGATGCGAAGTGTTTATTGGGTGCGAAAAAAAGGGGTTGCAAAAAAGGGGTTTAAGCAGAGCGGCAGACTTTACTCCGTCTGCCCTTCTTGTCCGTTTTTTGAGGCTTCCGTAAAAAATGATTTGGGATACAGGATCTTTCTCCCGATCCTGATATAGGGCAGATCGCCGGACTTTCTCATCCGCTGCAGGGTGCGGTCACTGATTTTCAGCAGCTGCTTGACATCGGCGCTGTCGTAATAAGGATAATCCGGCTGCGAATTGCTGTAGTGGCGGTCCAGAAGTTCTGAAAGCAACAGAATAACCATTTCTCTGAACTGCTCATCTGTGAGCGGACTGCCTGAATGTATTTTTTTCATTGCAAAGTGTTTTTAAGATAAAATAGTTGTACGGCATATTGTTGTATTTAGCAATGCTAAAATACTAAATTATTGTATTTCACCTAAAAAAAATTCATTTTATTTCACCAGATGATTATTTTTTTTAATTAAAAGAAAGAAAAACCTCTGTTCATCCATGATGCGTATGGTCTTTCGCCACAGAATATTCAGCCCCTTCACGCATTCAGACAGATCGGTACAGACTTTACCTGCCACAGAGCTCTGATGTTGCACATTCTGCAGAGCTGCAGACCTCCCGGTCAGGAAGGAACTACAGCCGGTTACAGGAATAATGGCAGAATGCTCAGGATGTAACAGCACAAAGCAGAACCCCTGTTGTCTGAACTGTTCTGATCCGTATTTCAGGATCAGCAAAGCCGCTTCATTGAGCAGGACCAAAAACAACAGGATGGCGGGATGAGGTACCGCCTTCTGAATACTGCTGTGATCCCTCGTTCTTCATTTCTCTGCTCCCGTATGCTTTCTCATCATCCGGATCATCAGGTTTGGGCAGCCTTTCGTTTACCCGGCTGATCCGTTCAGCATCAACAGAACATACGCTGTGGATGGCAGACCTGAGCCAGTATAAAATAACTTTCTTAAATATTTTGAAGCTATTCATTTAAAAGTATATTTTTGGAAAAAAAATATCCCATACTCATGAAAAAAAGATTGATACTCCGGCTGATTCCCCTGTTGCTTCTGGGATCAGCAAATACATTTCAGGCTCAGAATACCGCTGAAACGGCACTTCAGAAGTTTGGAGAAAAGTATCCTCAGGAAAAAGTACATCTTTTATTCAGCAAAGATCAATACGTAGCCGGAGAGCATCTCTGGTTCAAGTCTTTTGTTTTTGACGGATACAACCGGTCCGATATCTCCACTTCCCTCTTTGTAGAACTCTACGACCGCAATAAAAAACTGGTGGATAAAACCATGATCCCGCTTCTGAAAGGGGAAGGAAGCGGAAGTTTTTCCCTCGCACCCACGCTGAAGGAAGAGGTGTATTTTATCCGGGCCTACACCACCTGGATGACGAATTTCAGCGAAGACTACCAGTACCTCCGTCCCGTGAAGATCTACAACCCTGCCTCCGCCCAGAAACTTACTGAAAATACAGACGCAGCATGGACCGCCACAGTGCATCCCGAAGGCGGAACTTTTATAGACGGAATTGAAACGAAATTTGCAGTAAGACTTCATTCTGCGGGTAAAGCTCCGCACAGCTGGAAAGGCTATGTTTCAGATCATGAACACCCGGAAACGCCTGTGGTTACCTTCAGCAATTTTGATCAGAATGTAGCTTCTTTCCTGCTGACCCCTCAGTCCGGTAAAAAATATCAGCTTACGGTTGAAGATGAGAAAGGAAAAAAAACAAGTCTGGAATTACCTACAGCATCCCCGTCAGGACTTCACCTGCAGGTGGAAAGTACCGAAAAATCAATAAACTACTCTTTAAAGTCCAGAAATATTTCCGGTGAAGGCTACCCCTACAAAGTTTTAGGAACCATCAATAATCAGTTGGTCTACAAAGCAGGAATACAGAAGATTTCTGACAAAACCTACGCTATTCCCACAGACCAGCTGGTCAACGGTATTTTAAGGCTTACTGTTTTTGACCATAAGGAACAGGTAATTGCAGAACGTCTCTGTTTTGTACAGCCTCAGACTTTACACCTGAAAAAGCCAAATCTCACGACGGCTTTTAACCACAAAGAAAAGTCGGAAAATATTCTTACCATCGGAAAAGACACCGCTATCGAGAACTACAGCGTTACCGTACTGGATGCTGAAAGCAGCAGCTCCGAAAAGGAAAACAGTGTGCTGAGTACCCTTTGGCTGACGGGTGATCTCAGTTCCCCGATCGATCAGCCGGCACAGTATTTCACCGCAAACAGCAATCCGCAGGCGCTGGATGCCCTTCTGATTTCTGAAAAATGGAAACGCTTTGAATGGTACTCTGTCATTGCAGGAAACTATCCGTTCATCCGAAACCAGCCGGAATCTTATATTTCCTATAAGGGAAAAGTGGTATCCCAGGGAAAACCTGCTGCGAATGCCGATCTGAATTTAGTTTTTAAAGACTCTGGTTCCGGAATAAAATTCCATCAGATCAAAACCGATGCTTCCGGGCTTTTTGTTTTAAACAACCTGCTGTTTGAAGATACCCTTTCTTTTTCCTATCAGCTGAATACCGGAGATAAGGCATTGGCCAGCAGTACGCAGGTGTACTTCCAGCCGGCTTTCAGCTTTATACCGCTGAAAAAGGATTTACCGGACACTCCCTTTAAACTCATTGACAGAATACCGGGAGAAGAAGTTCCTGCCGACGTTGCCAAATCGGTTTCCGCCCTTAGCTTCGAAAAATTCATGAATGAAAAAATCACGGATATTGAAGAAGTTAAAATAAAAGTCGACCGGAAAAACAAAACCAAAAAACTGAATGATGCACTAAGCAGTCCCCTGTTTAAAAGCATGAACGAAATGGTTTTTGATTTTGTGAATGACAGCAATATGATAGGGGGAAACAATATCCTCCAGTGGCTTCAGGGAAGAGTGCCGGGTTTACAGATCAGCTCTCAAGGACCTTTTCCTACTGCAAAAATGCGCGGCGGAACTGTAGATCTTTTTTTAGATGAAATGAGAGTAGATGCCTCGCAGATCTCCATGATTTCCGTTTCAGATGTTGCGATGATCAAAGTAATGCGCGGATTTTTTGCCGGCAGCATCGGAGGGGGCGGAAACGGAGCCATTGCCATCTACACCAAACGGGGCGGAATCACAGGATCGGTCTCAGATACCGGGCAGTCCGGCTCCCTGAAAGAGATGAAGCTGAAAGGATACGACAGAGAGGAACCCTTCAACAATAGTCTCTATGAAAATGTGCAGTCTGCAGGTTCCGGCACCGATACCCGGAGTACCCTGTACTGGAATCCCAATCTGCAGAAAGAAGAGACGGGATCAGCAAAGATCCGGTTCTACAATAATGATACTGCGAAAGAATTCCGGGTCATCATCATAGGATTTGATCCTGAAGATACCCCACTCTACTACAACGAGGTGATTCAGTAAAAGCACACCAAAAACCAATTGCTCAGCAGCAGTTGGTTTTTTTTATTTGATCCCCATCTGTTTTTAATCCTTTAAAAAAAGAGTATTTTTGCGCTTCTAAAAATTCTGAATGACGACGACACAGTTTATACAATCCACGCTCAATATCTCTGAAAAAAGCATTACCGCTACGCTGAAATTACTCGCCGAGGACTGCACCATTCCGTTTATTTCCCGGTACCGGAAAGATGCAACAGGAAATCTTGACGAAATACAGATCGAGCAGATCTTTAAACTGAATAAGCAGTTTGAAGAGCTTATTAAAAGAAAAGAAAGTATTCTGAAATCTGTTGAAGAACAGAATGCTTTAACGGAAGATCTGAAACAGAAGATTGAAGCAAGTTTTGATAGTCAGGAGTTGGAAGATTTATATTTACCATTCAAAAAACGCAGGAAAACCAAAGCAGATTCCGCCAAAGAAAAAGGTCTGGAACCGTTGGCAAAAATCCTGATGAGCCAGAATAACAGTGAGGTATATCATCTGGCTTCAAGATACCTCAGCAAGGAAGTTGAATCTGAAGAGGATGCATTGCAGGGCGCAAGGGATATTATCGCAGAATGGATCAACGAAAATATGTACGTGCGTAAAAATCTCCGTCGCTTGTTTCAGCGCAAAGCCATCGTAACTTCCAAAGTGGTAAAAGCGAAAAAAGACGAGGAAGCTGCTCAGAAGTTTTCTCAGTATTTTGACTGGGAAGAACCTCTGAACAGAACCCCTTCTCACCGGCTTCTGGCCATGCTGAGAGCAGAAAGTGAAGGTTTTGTAAAGACGAATATCAGCATTGATAAAGATGAAGCCCTCGATTTTATCGAAAAAGCTGTTATCAAATCGAATACCGAAAGTGCATCGCAGATCGCTTTAGCCATAAGAGATGCTTACAAAAGACTGTTGGAACCTGCCATTTCCAACGAAACGCTGCAGGAAGCCAAAGAAAAAGCAGATAAAAAAGCCATTGAGATCTTTTCCGGAAATTTAAGTCAGCTTCTCCTGGCTCCGCCTTTGGGTGAAAAAAGAATTTTAGCCATAGATCCCGGATATAAGAGTGGCTGTAAGATCGTATGCCTGGATGAAAAGGGAGATCTGCTGCATAATGAGACCATCTATCCCCACGCACCGCAAAATGAAAGCGGAATGGCGATGAAGAAAATCCGTTCGATGGTAAATGCCTACCACATTCAGGCAATTTCTATCGGAAACGGAACAGCAAGCCGCGAAACCGAATTTTTCATCAAGAAAATAGCTTTCGATAAGCCTCTGCAGGTTTTTGTAGTTTCGGAAGCGGGAGCCTCCGTGTATTCGGCAAGCAAAATTGCAAGAGATGAATTCCCAAGTTTTGATGTGACCGTCCGTGGAGCGGTTTCCATCGGAAGAAGACTGGCAGATCCTCTGGCAGAGCTGGTAAAGATAGATGCCAAATCCATCGGAGTCGGACAGTATCAGCATGATGTGGACCAGACGCAACTCAAAAACGAACTGGATTCTACCGTGATGAGATGTGTGAACTCAGTAGGCGTCAACCTGAATACCGCAAGCAAATCGCTGCTAAGCTATGTTTCTGGAATCGGTGAGAAAATGGCTGAAAACATCGTGAATTACCGCGCAGAAAACGGGGCTTTTGAAGACCGTAAGCAACTGAAAAAAGTACCGAGACTGGGAGAAAAAGCCTATCAGCAGGCAGCAGCTTTTATCAGAATAACCCATGCAAAAAATCCTTTAGACAACTCGGCAGTACACCCTGAAGCATACGGAATTGTTGAGAAAATGGCAAAAGATTTAGGTATACAAACAGACGGACTGATTGCCAATAAAGAAAAAATTGCTCAGATACAGCCGGAAAAATACATCACCGAAACCATCGGAATCTTAGGAATTAAGGATATTTTAAAAGAGTTAGAAAAACCGGGATTAGACCCGAGAAAAGCCGCCAGAGTGTTTGAATTTGACCCGAATGTCAAGAGCATTAAAAATCTGACTGTAGGAATGGTTCTTCCGGGAATCGTCAACAATATCACGGCTTTCGGATGTTTTGTAGATCTGGGGATCAAGGAAAGCGGACTTGTTCATATTTCTCAGCTGAAAGAAGGTTTCGTATCGGATGTAAATGAAGTAGTAAAGCTTCACCAGCACGTACAGGTAAAAGTGACTGAAGTAGATGAGGCAAGAAAGAGAATTCAGCTAAGCATGATTTTGAACTGATCTTCAAGATTGAAAACAGCTGAATTAACCATCAAAAAAAGACCCGGAGTCCAACCCGTCAGCAGTATTATTTCTGATTATAGCCAGGATTTTAGTGTGCTAAGATTCTTTCAGGAACGTAGGGTCGGGGCAGTCAGTGACAAAAGACTGCTGAAAAAGTATTTTACTGAATCTCCGTTTTATCAGCATAAAATAATAAGAGTCTTTGTCATTCGGAAGGAATCTAAACTATCCTATTCAGCATATTCTGAAACTCAATTATTGTTGATTGCTGTAACCGTATTATTCCTGATTAAAGCAAGGATTTCAGTGTGTTGAGATTCTTTCAGAAACGTAAGTTCGACGTAGTCAATGACAAACAGACTGCTGAAAAACGAAGTTACTGAATCTCTGTTTTGTCAGCATAAAATAATAAGAGTCTTTGTCATTCAGAAGGAATCTAAACTATCCTATTCAGCATATTCCTGAACATCAGTTATCGTAGATTTAACAATCATTCAATTTTCTGATTAAAGCTAAGATTTCAGTGTGTTGAGGTTCTTTCAGAATGACAAAGATATCGCTAAAGAAACTCAATTATTGTAGATTTGGCAATCATCCAACTTTCTGAATATTAAGAGTCTTTGTCATTCAGAAGGAATCTAAACTATCCTATTCAGCATATTCCTGAACATCAGTTATCGCAGATTTGGCAATCATTCAATTTTCTGATCGAAGCTAGGATTTTAGTGTGTTGAGATTCTTTCAGAAACGTAAGTTCGACGCAGTCAATGACAAAAAGACTGCTGAAAAAGTAAATTATTTTACTGAATCTCAGTTTTATCAGCATAAAATAATAAGAGTCTTTGTCATTCAGAAGGAATCTAAACTATCCTATTCAGCATATTCCTGAAACTCAATTATTGTAGATTTTGGCAATCATACAACTTTCTGATTGAAGCTAAGACTTCAGTGTGTTGAGATTCTTTCAGAATGACAAAGAAGACTGTTGAAAGAAACTAATTATCGTAGATTTGGCAATCATTCAATTTTCTGATTAAAGCTAAGACTTCAGTGTGTTGAGATTCTATCAGAAACGTAAGTTCGACGCAGACAATGACAAACAGATTGCTGGAAAAGTAAATTATTTTACTGAATCTCCGTTTTATCAGCATAAAATAATAAGAGTCTTTGTCATTCCGCAGGAATCTAAACAATTTATTCAGCGTGTTCCTGAAACTCAATTATTGTTGATTGCTGTAACCGTATTATTCCTGATTAAAGCAAGGATTTCAGTGTGTTGAGATTCTTTCAGAATGACAAAGATATCGCTAAAGAAACTCAATTATTGTAGATTTCGCAATCATTCAATTTTCTGATTAAAGCTAAGATTTCAGTGTGTTGAGATTCTTTCAGAATGACAAAAAGACTGCTGAAAACTAATTATTGTTGATTACTGTAACCGTATTATTCCTGATTAAAGCTAAGACTTCAGTGTATTGAGATTCTTTCAGAATGACAAAAATACTGCTAAAGAAACTCAATTATTGTAGATTTTGGCAATCATCCAACTTTCTGAATACTAAGAGTCTTTGTCATTCCGCAGGAATCTAAACAATTTATTCAGCGTGTTCCTGAAACTCAACTATTGTAGATTTGGTAATCATCCACTCAATTATCATAGACTTGGCAATCATCCAAGGATGAAGCCAGAACTATAACGGGTACTTTATGGCTTTATTCAATTCAATCGGATTATTATACTTTCTTACGGATTCGCGTAGGCGATCATTCACCTCACGGGAATTGTTCTGCCCTACTTTTGTACCGTCATTGAGGTAGAACTCTTCACTGGTCTTTGTGGAACCGCTGTTGTTTCTCAGCGTGTTCACCGGAGAATCGTAGTATTTCAATTTTGCAGTGATGTATTTTTCTTCACTGACAGGAATGCTATTTCCCGTCATGTAACTGATGTACTGGTTGTCATAAGGGGTGGCGAGCTTCTGCGTTTTTACCAGTTCAAACCGGTAATTGCTTCTGTCATCGTACAGTTCCACAATCAATCCGGGAAGACCGTGAAACTTGTAAGGCCCTTCCTGAAAGGGAATATCCGGAGTAAACCAGGCAGTCCAGTTTCTTCCGCCCCACGTGGCAGTGGCTTTCTGAAGATGAAGGTCTTTCACTTTCTTTTTTTCATCCGTCAGTTTCCAGTCCTGCTGATTCTTTGAAGAAAGTTTCAGGGTAATATTTTCCAGAACATCATAATCGTCATATTCATCTGATCCCGGAGTATGGGTAAGAATAGTTGAAGTATTGAAATGTATGCCTTCCGGAATGGTACGGTTATAAGCCACCAGAGAATCTCCTACGAAAAAATCTCGGGGATAATAGCGGATCTGCGTGGGTTCTATATCCAGATGATAGTTTTCTCTGGTTGTGACAGTCCGGGTAGAATCTTTCCTGTATTCCACATCGTAAATAAAACGGTGAGTCTGTGCATGGGAGCCCAGGGAAGCTACCATACATGCCATAAAAAAAATGTTTTTCATCATGGTTTATTTCTGGCTGATAAATTCCTGTTCTTCTTTTGAAAGTAAAATGGTGGCTTCCTTATCTTCTTTGACAGGAATATTTTCCCAGATGTTTTTATTGAAATCCACTTTGGATTCTAATCCTTTGTTGTCGGATTTTGAAACGTTGTTGTAAACGATCTCCATATTCCCTTTCTTCGTGTGCACCTGATCTTTATAGAAATAAACAAAATGATCCGTACTCATACTGTTCAGTGAAGGGAAATAAGCACCGTCTTTTTTATAAAATTCATATTTCACAGTGGCATTCCCAAGTTTCTTGCTAAACTCTTTACCGTCGGCACTGAGTTTCTTCTGTGTGGGAATATGATCCTGCACGTAATTGAATTCATAACTTGTAATGACTTTATCGATGGTATTGTACCTGATGATCCCGCTGATCTCAGGGCCAAAACCTGATTTTATCTTACAGTGGATGACCTGCTCCTCACCGTCATCAGAAATCAGGTTTCCGGAAAATTTGGTGGTTTTGGCTCTCAGGCTCATCAGAACGCGGTAGATCTCAAAATTAAAAAAGAAATTCCCAATGGATTCATGGGTAAACTCATTCGTTTTCTGGCTGAAAATACTGTCCTTCTTTTTATTCTTCAGATATTTAATCGTATTCAGCTGGATCTGCAGAATGTTATCATAGTCTTTCCTGAAGCCGTCTTTGAAGTTGTACATGTTACTTTTGCTCCACAGCTTAGCTTCAGCAATCACCATAAAGTGCATCTGATCATTGTCAAAAGCCCGCTGCTTTAAGGTAATGTCGTACACTGACGGACCGGAAAAATATCTTTTATGATAATTTTTTGAGACGTCTTCAAAAATCTTTTTGATGTCTACATTTACGATCTTTACCTCTTCAATGTCTTTGAAGATGGGTTTCAGTTGAACCAGTGCTGTAAATGCGGTAAAATTCTGTTTCCGGAAACCCGTTGCAGATACCTCAAAATTCTTCTCTGTAGATTCTGCCGGCGCAAAACCGTCATCATTGGTGTACACTACCCGATCTCCGAGAATAATTCTGGCGTTTGCTATGGGCTGGCTGTTTTCAGCATCCACGACCTGTATTTTCTGCGCATGAAGCAACGCCGACATAATGGTCAATAAAATAAAAATGCGTTTCATATCAATTTGTTTAATGCATGGTAAGAGTAAAGCAAATATACATTACCCGGCATATACAATTCAAAACGAAATGAATTAATTAATATTATTTAACGAAAAGCAGTGAAATGGAGAGTAAGGCGAGCCCTGTTTTGATATATTTTAACAGAACAAGCTCCGTTTGATGGAAGAAACCGGCCGTACAGAGGATACGTACACAGGTAAAAGGCCATAAAAAAACCGGCTTGACTAAGCCGGTTTCCTCTTTCTTATTTTTTAGATTCTTCTACAGAAACTTTTCTGAATTCTTTGAACAATTTGCTCAATTCTAAAGCAGATTTACGAGCTCTTGTACCCGCTGCTTTGTTCCCTTTTTCTGATTGCTGATTTGCTTCTGTAGCAAAAGCTTCAAATTCTGCGTTGATTTTTTCAATAAGTTCTTTCATGTGTATATAAATTTAGGGTGCAAATATATGTTTTCAGACGTTTCTAGCCTAACATTGGAGAAAAAATTTAACAGTAAAAGTGAATTAATTTAATTCAAATGCTGAAAAACACAGTTTTTACTGGTAAATCTTCATGAATATAGAGACAATTGATTATTTATCATCTAATTTTGCTGCGATTTGAATGATAAAAATACTAATCACAAAGCATACAGTTCCTATGCGCTTTTTGCCAGCCGCCGTACCATTCCTTTAAAAATAATTCCGTGAAAAGGCAGTACAGAATACCAGTAGAGTCTTCCCCACAATCCTTTGGGTCTGAAAACCGCTTTCTGCCAAAGTTTCCCCCTGTAGAGTTTGAACATCAGCCAGGCTTCTCCCGGTAATTTCATTTCAGCAAACAAAATGAGTTTTCCCTCTTCCCGGTTGGCATAGATAACACGCCAAAAGTCCAGGGCATCACCTTCGTGAAGCTGGGTGGGATGGGTTCTTCCTCTCCTTAAGCCAGGACCGCCCACAAAGACATCCATATAGCCCCGTATCTTCCAGAGTGCCTGTCCGTACCAGCCATTATTTCCACCAAGGCCGAAAACCCGGTCCAGACATTTTTCGCGGTCGTCATACGCAGCGCTTTTCAGATCTGTAAAACAGCCAAAATGCGGAACCTCGATGTATTCTTTCAGTGAAGAATCGCTGCGGCTGCTGATAAAACTGTCTTTCCAGCTGGAGGTGATTTCGTTCGCCTGAATTTTTTCCATCGTCCGCTGCAGTGCCTCATTATAAGAAAAAGGTTCTACCCCGGTTATATTTTTGATCTCCCTCAGACTTTCCGTATTGCAGACCACTTCAATTTTCATACTCCCTACCAGAGAGCTTGCTAAACTGTATGAAGTGGAGGTCACGAAATACAGCCAGTAGGACGACAGTTTTGGGGTCATCACCGGCAAGGTATAGATGCTTCTTTTTAAGCCGCGCATTTTTGCAAAACCCAGAAGGATCTGTTTGTACGTCAGTACATCATCGCACCCGATATCAAAACTTTTATGATAGGTTTCTTTTTTGAAGAGCGTGAAAATCAGAAAATCCAGAACATTGGCAATTCCTATCGGCTGACACTTCGTATCCAGCCATTTCGGAGTGACCATTACCGGAAGCTTTTCTACCAGGTCGCGAATGATCTCAAAAGACGCACTCCCGGAACCAATGATAATTCCTGCCCGGAGAACCGTCACCGCAGTCTTACTCTGCATTAAGATCTTTTCTACCTGAAATCTGGAATTCAGGTGTTTTGAAAGCTCTTTCTGATTGACCAATCCTGATAAATAGATAACGTGTTCGCAGCCTGTTTTCTCTATGGCCGAGACAAAATTCTCTGCACATATCTTTTCAGACTCTTCATAATCTGCACTGGCACTCATAGAATGCATCAGATAATAAGCACCGGAAATATCTTCCGGAATGTTCTTCAGCGTTTCCTCCTTCAGAAAATCTACTTCTATCACTTGAATCTGATCATCTTTAATTCCTGAAGGTTTGGAAAACCTGCTGACGTCACGGCTGCAGCAGACGACCTGATACCCCTGAGCGACGATCACACTTATCATTCTTTTGCCAATATAGCCTGTAGCTCCTGTAAGTAATATTTTTTTCATGATATCATAGATTGAATCGGTTACCGGAAATTGTTATGAGTTCTCAATGAGAAAATTATACCCTTTCCAGAAGATGTCCGAAATAATCTTTCTTTTTGGTAAGATAAGATGCACTCGAAGGATTGGAATCAATTTCCAGAGGAATTCTTTGGTGTAAAATAATTCCGCTGTTTTCAAGAGATTTTAGTTTTTCAGGATTGTTGGTTAACAGATTCACATCAGAAACTTCAAGGATCTTCAGCATCTCAATAGCTATACCAAAATCTCTTCCATCCGCAGGAAGACCCAATCTAAGATTGGCTTCTACCGTATCAAAACCTTCTTCCTGCAGTGCATACGCTTTCAGCTTGTTGATAATGCCTATATTTCTTCCCTCCTGTCTCAGGTAAATGATCATTCCGCCGTTTTCTGAAACGAATTTCATTGCGGCATCCAGCTGCTGTCCGCATTCACATTTTCTGGAATGGAAAACTTCCCCGGTGATGCATTCTGAATGAAAACGGACGTTCACCACCGTACTAAAATCTGTTTTTTCTGCCACCCAGACCAAATGCGGACTCCAGTCGTTTTCACTTTCTGAAAAAGCGTACACGGTAAACATTCCAAAATCTGTAGGGACATGAGACTGAGCTTGTATTTTAAGCATTGCTAATAAATTTACATGTTAATTATAGGACAAATTTATACTTTATTTATTTAAATAGTAAAATATTTTACTAAATTTGTTTCAAATAAAATTAAAAATGGAAAAAGAAAGCTTCCTGACACAGGATAAGATATTTGAACTGTACGGAGATTACCTCCTGAATCATGGTGAAAGACCGAAAAATATATATCGCTTTGCTAAAGATAACGAATTTGAAGAGAAAGACTTCTACCATTATTTTTCGGATTTTGAGCAGATAGAAAAATTAATGCTGGTGAACCTTTTTAATAAATCTGTGGAACTTGCTTCGGAAGTAAATGATGCTGCTGAAGTAACCTCAAAAGAAAAACTGCTGAATGTGTACTTTATCTTTTTTGAAAATATGACCATGAACAGATCTCTGGTTCTCATGATTTTAGAAAGCAGCAAAATGCACTTTGCAAGAATCGCCAATCAGCTTAAAGAAGCCCACCGCGATTTCATTAAAACTTTAGACTTCAACGATTGGGAAATTATTGAAAAATCTAAAGATAACATTAGGAATTTTCACGAGAAAGCAAGAGAAGAAGCATTATGGCTGCATTTGGTTTCCGCTATGGAATTCTGGAAAAAAGACACTTCGCCTTCTTTTGAAAAAACAGATATCTATATTGAAAAAACCATTGATACGGGATTTGAACTGATGGATAACGAACCTCTGAGAAAAGTTCTGGATCTGGGTAAATTTTTATTTAAAGAAAACTTCAGAAAGAAGTAGATCCCCACATTCCGAGGATGGAAGTTCCATCTGACCTTAACGATAAGAAATTTACAGATGAAAACACTCAATAAAATTCCTACAGGAAAACTCGAAAGAACAGGCAGTCTGCTGAAGGCAGGAGCCAAAGTAGGCGTTAATTATTTGAAATATTACGGAAACAAAATAACCAAAGAAGAAGATGAGGCAAGAAAAATCCTGAATGAAGATAACGCTGCCGACATTTATGATTCTCTGAAAGAGCTGAAAGGTTCTGCTTTGAAGGTTGCCCAGATGCTGAGTATGGAAAAAAATATACTTCCGCAGGCGTATGTAGAGCGATTTTCTCTGTCTCAGTTCTCTGTTCCGCCGCTTTCCGGAGCTTTGGTGAAGAAAACGTTCAGAAAATATTTTGGCAAAAACCCTGAAGATATTTTTGATGAATTTACCACAGAATCTGTAAATGCAGCAAGCATAGGACAGGTTCATCGAGCGAAAAAAGACGGCAAAAACTTTGCGGTAAAAATACAGTATCCGGGAGTGAGAGAAAGCATTTCCAGCGATCTGAAGATGGTAAAACCGATCGCAATGAAAATGTTCAACATCAAAAAAGAAGGTTCTGAATCTTATTTTCAGGAAGTGGAAAACAAATTGTTTGAAGAAACGGACTACAATCTTGAGCTGAAAAGAAGTCAGGAAATATCTGAGAAATGCAGCCATCTTCCGAATCTTCAGTTCCCGCAATATTATCCTGAGTTTTCCTGCGAAAAGATCATCTCCATGGATTGGATGAGCGGCAAGCATTTTTCAGAATTTACCAGAGAAAAGAATTCTCAGGATGATCTGAACAAAACAGGACAGACCCTGTGGGATTTTTATATGTACCAGATGCACATTCTGAAGCAGGTACACGCAGATCCGCATCCGGGAAACTTCCTGATTTCGGAAAATAAAGAACTGCTGGTGATCGATTTCGGATGCATCAAAGAGATTCCGGATGATTTTTATAGACCTTATTTTGAACTGGCGAAAAAAGAAAACCTCAATAATCCTGACGTTTTCAGGGAAAAACTGTATCAGCTGGAGATTTTGAGAACAGATGACTCTCCGAAAGAACTGGAGTTTTTCACGCAATTATTCTACGAGCTTCTGGAACTGTTCACCAGACCTTTCAATACAGAAACCTTTGATTTTTCTGATGAAAGTTTCTTTCAGGAAATTGCCGATCTCGGACAGCGGTATGCGAAGATGAGCGATATGAAAGGAATGAATGCCAACCGCGGATCTAAACATTTTATTTATCTGAACCGTACTTTTTTCGGTCTTTATAATATGATGCACGATTTGCGGGCTCAAAACATTGAAATTAATCAGTTTAAAAAATTTATTCAATAAAATGCCTGCCGCATTGCCCTCAAAAACTTGTGAAGTGTGCAGACTGCCTTTCAACTGGCGGAAAAAATGGAAGAAAAACTGGAACGAAGTAAAATATTGCAGCGAAAGATGCCGGAAAAACAAAAAATCAACGTCCTCTGGTTCACTAAAGATTTAAGAATCAGAGATAATGAATCACTGTATAAAATAATGCAGGAAGATATGCCCTTCCTTGCAGTGTATATTTTTGATGAAGATTTTTTTAATGAAAAACAGCGGGGTTTCAGAAAAACAGGACCTTTCAGGGCAAAGTTTTTACTGGAAACCGTTTTAGATTTAGAGAAAAATTTAGCTCATAAAAAAATTCCGTTTCTGAAGAAATTCGGCAGCACTGAGGCTATTTTTAAGCAGATCTCAGAACATTTTGAAATTCAGAAAATATTCTGCCAGAGAGAATGGACTCAGGAAGAAATTGATACAGAAAATAAAGTGAGAAAGATTTTACCCAACGTCAAGTGGTCGACATCTTATACTCAGTTTTTACTCCACCCTGATTTCGTCAGACAGCAGGTAGACTCCATTCCTTTGTTGTTCACGACTTTCAGACAAAAGATAGAGAAAAATCTGAGCGTAAGAAATGAGTTTCCTTCGGATGCGCTTAGTTACGGGCGCGTTCCTCCTGAAATAAAAATTTACAGTGATAATGTTACCTTAAAAACTCTGGGTTTTGATGATTTTGAATACAATGCTTCTACTGCTTTTCCCTTTTCGGGCGGAGAATCGGAAGCTATAAACAGATTACGTTCTTATTTTTTTGATACTAAAAATCTTAGTAATTACAAAGAAGTAAGAAATGGTTTGGTTGGTGAGGATTACAGCAGCAAATTTTCTTCGTGGTTGGCGAACGGAAGTTTGTCTGCTGTATCCGTTTACCACGAAATAAAAAGGTACGAAGCTGAATTTGGCGCCAACGATTCTACGTACTGGCTGTTTTTTGAGCTTCTGTGGCGGGATTTCTTCAAATATACTTCAATGCAGCACAGAAATACCATCTTTCATCAGAAGGGAATTTTAAATACAGAATATGATTTTAAAGCTGATCAGAATGCCATCAATGATTGGGTGAATGGTGAAACAAAATCAGATTTCATCAATGCGAATATGCTCGAAATCAAAAACACCGGCTGGATGAGCAATCGCGGAAGACAAAATGCTGCGTCCTATTTCTGTAAAATTCTGAAACAAGACTGGAGAACAGGCGCAGCTTACTTTGAAGAAATGCTGATAGACTACGATGTACACAGCAACTACGGAAACTGGATGTATCTCGCCGGTGTAGGAAATGATCCCAGAGGCAGAACTTTCAATGCCGAAAAACAGGCAGCACAATACGATGCCGACAGAAAATTCAGAGATTTATGGCTACAATAAAACCTCTTACCGCACAATTGATATTTCCGCATCAGCTTTTTAAAGACACGGATTATCTTGATAAAAGTCAGCCAATTTTTTTGGTGGAAGAATTTCTGTTTTTCAGACAGTACAAATTTCACAAGCAGAAAATCGCTTTGCACAGAGCAACAATGAAGTTTTATGAAAACTATTTAACCGAGGCAAAATACAAGGTTGCATATATCGAAAGCACTTCCCCACTTTCTGACGTCAGGAAGCTCATTGAATATCTGGAACAGGAACAATTCGACAGAATCATCATCACCGATGTCTGCGACCACTGGCTGGAGAAAAGAATAAAAAAAACAACCCTGGAACTCGAAATTCTGGACAGTCCCCTGTTCATCAATACCAAAGAAGACTTAGAAGAGTATTTTGAAGATAAAACATTTTACCATCAAACCGATTTTTACAAACAGCAAAGAATATCAAGAAATATCTTGATGAAAGCCGGAAAGCCGGTTGGCGGAAAATGGACTTTCGATACTGAGAACAGAAAAAAATACCCTAAAAACCGGAAAGCTCCTTCTATCCATTTTCCGGAGAACAGTCCGTATTACGAAGAGGCCAAAGAATATACGGAGAAAAATTTCAGTGACAACTATGGTCGTCTCAGTTCTTATCAATTGTATCCTGTGACCTTTGAAGAATCTGAAAACTGGCTGAATCAGTTTCTGGAACTGCGTTTTTCAGATTTCGGAGTATATGAAGACAGCATAGCAGAGCGGGAACATTTTCTGCATCACAGCATTTTGTCGCCATTGATGAATATAGGACTGCTGAACGCAGCGGATGTTCTGGAAGATTCCATCAATTATGCGAAGGAATTTGATATTCCCATCAATTCTCTTGAAGGTTTTGTCCGCCAGATCTTAGGCTGGCGGGAATTTGTGAGAGGAATTTATTTGTATGAAGGAACTTTCCAGAGAAATAAAAATTACTGGAAACACACTCATCCGCTTCCTAAATCTTTTTATACGGGTAAAACAGGAATAAAGCCAGTCGACAGTACCATTCTGAAAGTTTTGGAAACAGGATATGCCCATCACATCGAACGGCTGATGATTTTTGCCAACCTGATGAATCTGCTGAAACTGAATCCTGATGAGGTGTACCAATGGTTTATGGAAATGTTTATCGACTCTTACGATTGGGTGATGGTTCCTAATGTATATGGCATGAGCAGCTTCTCCGACGGTGGTACAATGAGCACAAAACCCTACATCAGCGGAAGTAATTATCTGAAAAAAATGAGCGATTATACCGACGGCGACTGGACAGAAAAATGGGATGCCCTTTTCTGGAATTTTGTGAACGATAACCGCACCTTTTTTGAAACCAATCCCAGATTGGGAATGATGGTGAGAACTTTAGATAAAATGAAGGACGATAAAAAATCTGAGCATTTCAAAATTGCTAAACAAACGATTAATAGTCTGAAATAATGAAAAAGGAATTTAATTTAGAACAAACAGATAGAATCATCGAGATGGCCTGGGAAGACAGAACACCCTTTGAAGCCATAGAATTTCAATTCAACATCTCAGAATCCGAAGTGATTGAACTGATGAGAACCGAGCTGAAGCCTTCAAGTTTTCGGCTTTGGAGAAAAAGGGTGAATTCCGGAGTCAGCCAGAAGCATTTGATGAAAAGAAATCCTGAGATTGATAGATTTAAATGTACAAGACAACGAACAATAAGTCATAATAAAATTTCAAAGCGATAATGCTTTAATCTCAAACTAATAATTCTAAAAAAATAAATATGAAAAATATAGTAATCATCGGTTGCGGACAGGGAATCGGATTTGCCACCGCAAAAATGGTATCGGAAAACAATCACGTAATCGGAATTTCGAAAACTGAAAATCGGGAGATTGAAAATTTAAATATAGAATTTCATCAAATGGATATTCTCAACGGAAATCTGGATGAAATCGCATTTCCGGAAGTTGTTGACGGACTGGTGTATGCACCCGGAAGTATCAATCTGAAGCCCTTCAACAGACTTTCAGCAGATGATTTTAAGAATGACTTTGAAATCAATGTTTTGGGAGCCGTAAAAATAATACAGAAATTACTTCCCCATCTGAAAAAATCTGAGAGTGCCTCCGTCCTTCTTTTCAGTACTGTAGCGGCAAAACTGGGAATGCCTTTTCACGCTTCTGTTTCTGCAAGCAAAAGTGCTGTGGAAGGTCTCACAAAAAGCCTCGCCGCAGAATTGTCTGCTCAAAGAATAAGAGTGAACGCCATTGCACCTTCTTTAACGGATACTCATCTGGCTTCCCAACTTCTGTCAACTCCCGAAAAACGTGAAGCCTCTGGAAAAAGACATCCGCTGCAGAGAGTGGGAAATGCTGAAGAAATGGCTCATATGGCAGCATTCTTACTTTCGGAAAAGTCCTCCTGGATAACCGGACAAATCATCTCCGTCGATGGTGGAATGGGTAGTGTGAAACTCTAGTCGATTAAAAAAAAATAAAACATATATCTTTACCTAAAATCAAAACTATGCAAACAGATTTTATCATTGATTTACTCATGCATGTGAAAGAATTTGAAAATTCTGAGGCTTATAAAACAAGCTCCAGTGTGGACGATTTCAGAATGTGGCTGAATGATAAAAAATATGCTGCCGAAAGCCCGACGAAGCTCTTTAAAAATGAAAAGCACCAAGTTTCTTTTACAGAAAACGAAATCTGCAAACAGGTTCTTTTATTGGGAAGATATTCTAAACTGCTCATCCGAAAAGGTCTGGGAGATTTCCCCGAACTGGCAAACGAAGAATTCACCTATCTCTACCGGCTAAAGGACGAGCCTTTTCTCACAAAAATTCAGCTCATCGAAAAAAACGGACACGAAAAACAGACCGGAACCCAGATCATCAAAAGACTGCTGGAAGCCAGTCTTCTGGAAGAAAAGAATGATCCTGAAGACAAAAGAATTAAACGTCTGAATTTAACCGCAAAAGGGGAAAATATCTTTCACGAATCTGTGTCAAAGGTGAACCAGACCTCTAAAGTTCTTTCGGGGAAACTTCAGAACAGTGAAAAAGCCGAGCTTCTGACCATTCTTAAAAAACTGAATGAATTTCATGCACACATCTACACAGATTACAAAAATGCAGATATTGCCGAAATTGGAAAGACCCTAAAATGTTAATCAGCTACAACGGACTAATCGTAATTATGGTCCGTTTTTTTATGCATAAACATGTATGTTCCGGAAGAACGATCTGATCCCTGAAGCGAAACGGAAAAGCAGGATTCTGGAGATATGCAGGAAACATTTTGCCGACACCGACAGTGCAGGACAATTTATCATCAAAATAATTTTAGATTGCAATAATTAAAGAATTTCGAAACTGAACCTTTTAAAAACCCACCATTCTGTACCGTTATGAAAAAATATTGTCTCTACCTTGTTGCACTCCTGATTTCTGCATTTCTTCCGGCTCAATATCAGCCGTGGACTTCCTCAAAACAACCATTACAGGAAATAGACGCTTTAAAGAAACAAATCAGAAAGCCCGAGTTCAGAAAAGCGGATTATCTGATCACTGATTTCGGAGCTGTAGGTGACGGAAAAACTAAAAATACGGAAGCTTTTAAAAAAGCCATTGAAAAATGCAGTGCAGAAGGTGGCGGAAGAGTTGTAGTTCCCAACGGTGTTTTTCTAACGGGCGCTATTTATTTAAAATCCAATGTCAATCTGCATTTAAGTGACGGTTCTACCATTTTATTCAGCCGGGACAGCAGCGACTACCCTATTGTTTTCACCCGCTGGGAAGGGATGGAATGCATGAATTATTCGTCCCTGATTTATGCTTACGAAGAAGAAAATATTGCCGTTACCGGGAAAGGAACTCTTGATGGAAATGCTGATAACGACAACTGGTGGTTTTGGTGCGGTGCAACGAAATTCGGATACAATGAATCTCGTCCGGGAAGACAAAATCCTGCCCGTGCAAAACTTCACGAATATATGGCGCAGAGAAAGCCCGCAAGAGAAAGAATTTTCGGAGACGGATATTATTTAAGACCCAATTTTTTACAGCCTTACAAGTCTAAAAACTTTTATATGGCAGATGTTCTGGTTAAAAATTCCCCGATGTGGAACCTGAATCCGGTTTTGTGTGAAAATGTTTTGATTGAAAGAGTGAAAGTGATCAGCCATGGACCGAATAATGACGGTTTTGATCCTGAAGCATGTAAAAATGTGTGGATTAAAGATTCTTATTTTGATACGGGAGACGACTGTATTGCCATAAAATCCGGAAGGGACGAAGACGGAAGAGACATCGGAAGACCTGCCGAAAACCACATCATTGAAAACTGTGAAATGAAAGACGGACACGGCGGTGTGGTGATAGGGAGTGAAATTGCAGGAGGCGCAAAAAATATCTATGCGCTGAACAATGTAATGGACAGTAAAAATCTTGACCGTGCCTTGAGAATTAAAACAAGCTCCAGCCGTGGTGGAATTATTGAAAATGTATTTTTCTACAACACAAAAGTGGGGGCCTACAAAGAAGCAGCGGTACGGTTCAATATGCATTATGAAAAGCCGGGAAATCATATTCCGACGATCAGAAATATCTGGGTGGAGAACTTAACCGTGGATAAAGGCGGAAAATATGCTGTACTTTCTGATGCGTACGAATCTTCTCCTGTGACAGATTTTACAATGATTAATGCTAAAATGACGGGCGTAGAGATTCCCTACAAAGTAGATTACTTGAAAAACGTGACTTTAAAAAAGGTGACCGTTAACGGAAAGCCTTTAACTGAGCTAAAACCGTAATTCAGATTTTGTATAAAGGAACAGCAGTATACCATATATTTTAAAAATTATATCACTGAAAGCCTCCAAAGCCACTTTGTTATATAAGATTCATATAAAAATCTATACTCCTTTTTTAAGCGAAACGGCTTTGTAAGCCTAATGAATGGATAATGATCAAAAACTTTGTGAGCATAGTCTTCAAAAATGAGGTGATAGAAATGAATACAGAATATTTTAAAAATTAAGATGCGAAGAAAAACCATTCTTGCCGGGCTGATTGTTTTATCGGCATGCTCACTGTCCTATTCCCAGTCGAAACACTGGCAGAATAATGAGCGTGAACTGCATTACAAAGAAGACAAAGGCGATTTTTTACTGATCAACGGAAAGTACCGTTTCAACCGTGCGTTGTACGGAGACAACCGTGCATCAAGAGTAGAAGCTGGAGATCTGCCGGAATTTGCTTTGTATCTTCCGGGAATGGGTGGAAATCTTCAATTCGTCATTCAGAAAGGAAATTCATTCAGGAAGCTGATTCATGCTGATAAAATTGAAACCCGTTACCGACCAGGCATGATGCTGTATGAAATAAAAGACCCGATTCTTGGAGGGGGTACTTTGAAACTGACCGTTTTGGCACAGGCTAAAGCAGAAGGTTTGGTTTTAAAAATGGAAACTATAAATATAGATGCATCAGCAAAAATCTTTGCCGTGTATGGCGGAGCGAGCGGAACGACTTTCAGCAGAAACGGTGACATCGGCGCAGACCCGGAATCCGGATTTTATCTGTTGCCTGAATATTGTGTCAACAACCAGTTTCAAATCGATAGAAATAAGTTTCAACTTCATTATTTAAGTAAGAAAAAAGAAAGTCAGACCGTCAGCGGAAGTTTCTCTAATGTCACTTCACTACAGCAAACCGATGCGAAAACTTTAGAAAAACTGAGTGAGTTTACTCAAAATAAAACAGACCGGTCGCCCATTGTTTACGCTTCGTATTCTTCCCAAAAACAGCCGGTTTTCATTCAGGTTGCTAAAGGAAAATCTTTAAGGAACTTCTCTGACGAAGAATTGAAAAACTTATTCAATGAAGCTGAACAATCGCGTTTGCATATAACGAATCGAATTCAATTAAAAACTCCGGATGCAGAACTGAATAACTTCGGAGCCAATTTAGTGGTTGCCGCAGACGGAATCTGGGAAAGTCCGACCTTCCTTCACGGTGCAGTGGCCTGGAGAATGCGTTTGAATGCGTGGCGTGGTGCGTACACAGCCGATGCCTTGAGCTGGCACGACAGAGCGAGAGAACATTTTGAAAGCTATGCCAATTCTCAGGTTTTGCTACCCGATTCAGCACCTGTAGAAATGGATACAATGCGGCATCTTGCCCGTCACGAAGAAAAAATGGGAACTTCTGTTTTTTCCAGCGGCTATATTTCCAGAAATCCCAATGACAATACAAAACCACACCATTATGATATGAATCTGGTGTTTTTTGACCAGCTGTTTTCACACTTTAATTATACCGGAGACCAAGAATTTCTCAAAAAAATGTGGCCTACGATGGTTCGACATATGGACTGGGAAAAACGAAATTTTAAAAGGGGTGATCTGTATGATGCGTACGCTGCAATCTGGGCGAGTGATGCGCTTCAATATTCGGGTGGAAAAGTGACGCATACTTCGGCATATCATTACAGAGCCAACCGTGAGATGGCGAAACTGGCGAAAATCATCGGCAAAGATCCGCAACCATACGAACACGAAGCTGAATCGATTGTAAGAGCAATGAAAAATCAGCTCTGGATAAAAGATAAAGGTTATTTTGCTGAATATAAAGATGCTCTTGGCAATCAGATGGTCCACGATAAACCGGGAATCTGGTCCGTTTATCACGTTTCGGATGCATTTCTTCTGAATGAATTTGAGGATTATCAGAACCTGCAATATATCAATAATTCTACGCCTAAAATCCCAGTGATGGTAAAAGGTGCACAAAATAAGGAGTATTACACCTTATCAACCACCAATTGGCAACCCTACGACTGGTCAATCAACAACGTAGCTTTAGCGGAAAATTTACAGACTTCTTTGGCATACTGGCAAGCCGGAAGAAGTGATGAAGCCTACAGACTTTGGAAGGGAAATCTTGTAGAATCAATGTATTACGGGATGAGTCCCGGGAATTTCGGACAGCTTTCTCATTATGATGCATTTCGTGGGGAACTGTATCGGGATTTTGCGGATCCTATTGGTGTGGCTTCTAGAACTTTAACGGAAGGACTTTTCGGGGTATCTCCGCATTTACTGGAACATACCATCAGCATCAAACCGGGTTTTCCGAAGGACTGGAATTTTGCAGATCTGAATCTTCCGGATTGGGATTATCAGTTTAAAAGAACTTCGAAAAAAACGGAATATTTATTTACTTCAAAATATGAAAATGCGGTGACACTGGAAATGCAGATTCCCGTGAATTATTCCAATATCAAATCGGTAAAAGTAAATGGCAAAAAAGTAGACTGGAGCATTAAACCTAATTCCATTGTACAGCCTGTTGTTCAGTTTGAGACACCTAAAGGAAAAGATTTTAAGATGGAAATCAACTATTCCGGTGAAGAATTGAAAAACGAACCGACTGATTATATCAGTTATATTTCTGAAAATCTACAGCTGAATTTTGATTCAAAAAAGAAAATTAAAGATATCTATGACCCACAAAGTTTGATTAAAAATTCCCCTCCTCTGGAGAGGCGGAGTCGACAGAAGGGAGAAGACGGGATGGTTAACGACGGGATTGAATTGAACCAACAGGAAAGAAAAGGAACATTTTTCGTTCAGATCGAGCAAAACGGAACAGCTTGGTGGCAACCTATAAATGTTGACATTCGTTTTCCGTTGGAAGCGAAATGGGTGAACGAAAAATTGCAGATTCATTCAAAATCAGTACATCCCATCAATGGAAAACTGAGCATTAATGGTTTAAATAAAACTTTTAGTCTCGAAAAAAATCAAAGTACTACAATTGAAATTCCCGGACATTATTTAAGCAAAGGAAGCAATTCAATTGTTTTAGATTATAACGGAATTAAACAAAACATTGAAATAACGGATTGGGAAATTGAAAATAAGGGCGAATTCAATACTATTTCATTAGCATCAAAATACAATGAAAAGGTAACCGAAATTTTCAATCAGAAATACCTTTCGCCAAGGCTTGAAGTCCCTACTCTACAGCTTCCGTGGCAGGGAATCGGAAACTGGTGTTACCCGCTGATCACCGCTCAGATCGATGACAGCGGATTGATGAATAAAAGGAAAAACGGGAAAGTTGATTTCCTGGGAATTCCTTTTTCAATTGATCAGGAAGATAAAAATATTGCTTTTGTAAGTCAGTGGGATAATTACCCGGATTCCATAGAAATTCCGGTTTATGGAAAAGGAAAAAAAGTTTATTTTCTGATGGCAGGTTCTACCAATCCGATGCAGTCGCAAATAGTGAATGGAAAAATTACCGTTCAATATGCAGATGGTACAACAACAGATTTAGAATTGAAAAACCCAATAAACTGGTGGCCGATTGAGCAGGATTTGTTTGATGACAATTTTGCCTTTGAAATTCCGGATGATAAAATTCCTTATCGCGTACAATTAAAGACCGGAGAACTGTACAAAGGTGGAACATTGAGCCGATATTCGAGCATCAAAGGATTTACAGACAGACAGGTGGATGGCGGCGCTGCAACGATTCTGGATTTGCCTATTAATCCGAATAAAGAATTAAAATCAATAAAATTAATAGCCGTGAGTAATGATGTGGTGATTGGGATGATGAGTGCGACTATTTTGAAATAATTAATGCCACGAATGCACGAATTGATATTTGATACATAAAAATGATGGCGAAAAGATAGCGTTCCTACGGAACGCCAAAATTCTACATCAAAAATATTTTCTACACAGATATTATTCCTAACGGAATAATTAAAATTTTGTTCCGACGAACAATCATTCGTAGAAAAATATAATGGGCTTATGATACATTACAAAGGAATATAAAGAATAACAAAAAGATGTTCCAGCGGAACATTATCTGTGTAGAAAAAACAATTTTGGATGTCTTGCGCTCCGTAGGAGCGCTATTTTAAAAAGGATAAACATTTTAATAAAACTATAAATACAAACCTATAGAATTAATGAAGAAATTAGGGACATATATCGGAATATTTTTAATGGGAATTTCCTCGTTAAATGCCCAGAAGATCGACCGTAAAAAAGTCGTTCAGCGACATAATGTTGTTAATACCAAAGCGGACACCTTATCCACTCTTACGGTGGGAAACGGAAAATTTGCTTACACGGTTGACATTACCGGAATGCAGTCTTTCCCGGAATATTATAAAAAAGGAGTTTCTTTGGGAACACAGTCTGAATGGGGATGGAATAGTTTTCCGAATACTGAAAATTATAAATTCGAGGAAACTTTAAAGGCTTATGATTTTAATAATGACGGTAGACAGGCAATGTACAGTGTACAGCTGAAAGAACCGGAAAGAAATAGAAAGGCGGTTGAGTATTTCCGTGTGAATCAGCATCGTTTGCAGCTCGGAAATATTGGTCTTGAACTGATTAAAGAAAATGGTCAGAAAGCAAAGATTTCGGATTTAATGAATATCAATCAGAAAATTGATTTATGGACCGGAATGATTACCAGCGAATTTACTCTGGAAGGAATTCCTGTAAAAGTATGGACGGCTTCATTTCAGAATTCAGATAAAATAGGCGTAAAAATTGAATCTGATTTAGTTTCAAAAAAGAGACTCAGCGTTTTTGCGAAATACCCTTCTCCCACCGGACAGTTTCTGGATGATGCCGCTTTTTACGGAAATGAAAACGATCATTCTACGAAAATTGTTTCGTCCAATCAAACTCAAGGATTGATTAAACATCAATTGCAAACTGCAGATTATTTCACGAAACTGTATTTCACCGACGGAAAATTAAGGGAGGCCGGAAAGCATTATTTTGTGTACGAACCTTCTTCTAAGAACAAAACCATAGAGTTAAGCGTTGAGTTTTCAGCTAAAAGTCCGAAATCCAATAGAACTTTATATGCTGATGCAGCAAAAGAAAGTATTTCAGTTTGGGAAAAGTTTTGGGAAAGTGGTGCTGCGGTTGACTTTGGCGGAAGTACAGATCCACGCGCAAACGAACTGGAACGCAGAGTGGTCTTATCGGAATATCTCACAAAAGTGCAGTGTGGAGGTAGCAATCCGCCTCAGGAAACAGGTTTAACGTTCAACAGCTGGTACGGAAAACCACACACGGAAATGCATTGGTGGCACGGCGTACATTACGCTTTGTGGGGAAGACCTGAAATTCTGGAAAAACAATTGGATTATTATTTCAGATCATTTGAAAAAGCAAAAAAATTAGCCGAAAGACAAGGTTATAAAGGAGTTCGCTGGATCAAAATGTCTGATAATGAAGGAAATGAAAGTCCGTCTTCCGTCGCTGCATTTCTGATTTGGGAGCAGCCGCATATCATTTATATGACCGAACTTTTGTACCGTCACAATAAAGACAGAAAAGTTCTTGAAAAATATAAAGATCTGGTTTATGCAACGGCAGAATTTATGGCTGATTTTGCTACTTACGATAAAGAAAAAAACCGTTACAATCTGGGAAAAGGTGTGATTCCGGCGCAGGAAGTTTTCCCTGCGAAAGATACATTCAACCCTACTTATGAAGTGGCGTATTGGGATTGGGCGCTGAAAACTGCTCAAGCTTGGAAGGAAAGATCGGGCGAACCAAGAGATCAAAAATGGGACGATGTCATTGCAAAGTTGGCTCCGCTACCCGTACAAGATGGTGTTTATTTATCAACAGAATCTGCAAAAGATTCTTTCACGTTTCCGAAATGGATGACGGATCATCCTGCAGTTTTGGGAGCTTTGGGAATGGTTCCTGAATCTCCGAAACTGGATAAAAAAATTATGAAAAATACGTTGGATATTGTTTGGGAAAGATGGAACTGGAGTCATACGTGGGGTTGGGATTTTCCGATGACTGCAATGACGGCAGCAAGATTGGGACTTCCGGATAAAGCTTTAGACGCCCTTTTTATGGATATTCAAACCAATACATATCTGAAGAACGGTCACAATTATCAGGATGAGCGTCTCAGAATCTATCTTCCCGGAAACGGTGGAGTTCTGACGACGGTGGCAATGATGCTTGAAGGCTGGGACAGTTCTACCGGACAGTTTCCCGGTTTCCCGAAAGACGGAACGTGGAAAATAAAAGCAGAAGGTTTTGAAAAGATGCCTTAAAAATACATTCATATTCAGTTAGGAGTCTGTCAGCAATGGCGGGCTTTTTTTGTAAATTAATGTCTATAAAAACATTATCTTTCCAAATAATCATGAATCTTTTGAGAATTTTTAAATTAATAATGAAGGTTAACATAATTTTTGTAACTTGTATAATAATTTAATTTAATTTTCCGAAGTTATTTTTAAATGAAATAATCTTCACCTGAAAAATCATGTCAGATACACTAGAAATCCACATTAATGAAAACTCCAGAGTCCCGAAATACAAACAGATTGTAGATTCTATCCTGAATGGAATTGATGGCGGGCAAATCAAAATCGGAGAAAAAATACCTTCCATCAACGAGCTCAGCGAATCCTGTTTCCTGTCCAGAGATACTGTAGAAAAAGCTTACAAAGAACTGAGAAAAAGGCAGATCATTGAGTCGGTAAAAGGAAAAGGATATTATATCTCGCGGATCAATAAAAACGACAGCATTACTATTTTCTTTCTGATCAATAAACCGAGCACGTACAAAATGATGATCTATAATTATTTTGTGAATGCAATCGGTACCAAAGGCAATGTGGAAATGTATATTTATCACTGTGATGAAACGCTGTTTATCAATTCACTGAAAAAAAATCTCGGTGGATTCGATTATTATGTGATCATGCCCCATTTTCGGGATGAACAGTCTAAGCATACCAGTTCTACACAGGAAGTTCTGGATATGATGGAGCAGATTCCTAAAAATAAACTGTTGCTTTTAGACAATATTAAACCTAATATCTCCGGTGAATATGGTTCTATTTTTCAGGATTTTGAGCACGATATTTATCATGCACTGGAAGAAGGTTTAGATAAAATTAAAAAATACGAAAAGATTATCCTTGTTTATCCTGATAAGTCAATTCATCCCTATCCTTTCCGGATTGTGCGTGGTTTTGAGAAGTTCTGTAAAGATTTTAAACTTGATTATGAAATTTTAGATGAGATCTATCCGGATATGGAACTTCAGGACAAAGATATTTTCATTACCATCAGAGAGCGTGACCTCGTAAATCTCGTAAAACAGATCCGCCAGAAGAATTTGAAACTGGGTGAAGACATCGGCATTATTTCCTACAATGAAACTCCTTTGAAAGAATTACTGGGAATCACAGTGATTACCACAGATTTTAAAGCGATGGGAGAATCTGCAGCGTATATGATCTTAAAAAACAAGAAAGAATCTGTGAATAATGTTTTTAAATTTATACAGAGAGAATCATTATAACCATTGATATACAACCAAGCGCAATCGATTGCATTAAATTCTACTAAAAAAAAAAATATCATGATCAAAAAATTAATTTTCACCCTGAGCTTTTTTATGATACTTGCAGTTTCCGGGCAGAAAAAAAATGATGCACAAGCTGTAACCGATGCAGCAGAAAAATTGAGACTAGCCATGATCAGTGGAGAAAAATCTGCATTGGAATCTTTAATTCTACCCGAACTCACCTACGGACATTCCGGAGGTCATATTGATGATGCCACAGAATTTGTTGATAAATTAGTCAGTAAAAAATCAGATTTTCTGACCATTGATATTACCGACCAAAAGGTGCAAATCGTGGGAAATACAGCCATTGTCCGTCATCATTTCTATGCAACCACGGCAGATCTCGGGAAAACTCCGGGTGATGTAACTCTGGATATTGTTCTGGTTTGGGTGAAAATGAAAAAAGACTGGAAACTGTTGGCAAGACAGGCGGTGAAGGCGGAGAAGAAGAAGTAATTTATACTTTATTTATCAATATAATTCGCATAGATATTTATGCGAATTTTTCATATCAATCAATCTCTATTATTATATTTGAGAATTGGTTTCACCTACCCTATAACTAAATGAATTTAAAATATATTTTTTTGTCGTTTTTATCATGATTTTAAGCTGTAAAAGTAATGATGCTTTCTCATTAAAAAAGATGACTCGACAAAGGCTTTATCATTACATATCATCCAACCTAAAATCCAAAAATGGCTCTGAATTAGGTAATTTTATATATCACATTAAACAATCTAAGGTGAATTTAAAGCCTTACAATAAGATATTAATTGAAAAATTAAATAATGCGGTGTTCCCGTATGATATATTTATTGTAACAGAACTTGTGATTGATGAAGAAAAAAACAAAACAGAAATTGAAAATATATTAAACTCCAAAATAAAAATATGGGATTCTGGAAATTGGTCAGAAAAATTTTGGGAATTGATCGTAAACTACAACCTTAATGTTGAAAAACCTAAATATTACATATTTGAAAATAAATCTAAGAAAAAATATAATGTATCAGAATTTATAAAATCAAAAACAGACAGCAATGAACTTGGAGAAAACCCCTTATTAATGGTGAATTGGAATATTGTAAGTTATGATAATGGAAAATTAATTATAACTCTAGATAAATTAGATATAAAACAGATTGATATTACTTCCAAAAATAAATCAATCAATTTATACGGAAAAAGAGGAATTGATGGATTTTTGAATGTAACAACAAATTAAAAACTACAATAAAATGGGATTTGACCTAACACTTTTTTCAATTTCAGAAAAAGCTAATTTTGTACTTGAAAAATCTAAATTAGATAAAAATTATGCAAACGATTTTGATAAAATTAAAGACATAGATGATTTGAGATTACATCTTAGAATGATTCAGTCAAATCCGGACGGAACGCCAGAAAACATTTTAAAAGAATTGATAGAAGATTCAAAAGTCGTGTTATCCCATTATCCAGATTCCAACATTAAAAAGTATCAGTTTTATAGTCAAACTCGTGGATATGAAACTTTAAATTATCTTTTGATAGCATATTTAAAATCAAAAAAAATTAACATTAATGATAATAAAGTATTCTTTGGTGGAAAAGATATTATTAATAATACTCAATATCAACGTTTTCAATATTTAGACAATTTTAAAACCATGGAAATTTGTAATTTATTACAAATGATAGATTTTTCAGACATTGTTAAATTTTACGACTATAAAAAATTGGAAAATTCAGTTTATAAATTAACAAGACCTGAAAATTTGGTCTATTTAAAAGTTGAATTTGAAGATTTAAAAACATTTTTCCACGAAGCAAAAAAATTGAATGCATTTGTTGTAATTAAGATAAGCTAAATATATTCTTTTTAATTAGGTATTTGAAATTTGTTAAGATCAGTTTCGGCTAAAGCCATATGAATTGACCACAAAAAAACGGGCTAAAGCCCGTTCCAATTAATTAATTTATTCTGTAATCTCTTGCGCAAACTATTAAACTTGCAGCATTCATCTTCCCATCTTCCAGCAAAAATTACTTCACCCTAAACTTCTGCAAATCCTCCGGTTTATCACAGCAAACCTGTTCCATCACCTGTCTGAACTGCATTTTCAGCATTTCAATAATATGATCTCCTCCTCTATCGCCTAAAGCTCCGACAGCATACATGAAAGTACGTCCCATAAAGGTAAATTCGGCTCCGCAGCTTAAAGCACGGGCAACATCCGGACCGGTTCTTACACCACTGTCCATCATGATTTTAATCTGACCTTTGTATTTTTCGCTGATTTCTTTAACCACAGCAATCGTAGATTCTCCGGCATCCAATTGTCTTCCTCCGTGATTGGAAATAATCATTCCGTCGAAACCTAAACGTACCGCTTCTTCGGCATCTTCATCGGAAGCAACGCCTTTTATTACTAATTTTCCTTTCCATTGATCGCGGATCGCTTTGATTCTGTCAGAATTCAGTCTTCCGGAAAAAGTGGAATTCATGAACTGTCCCAATTGTTTCACATTCATGTTTTTATCCATGTATTTTTCCATTGTTTTAAAGCTCGGGATTCCGTGTTTCAGCATTTCAAGGCACCATTCAGGTCTTGCCAAAGCCTGGGAAACATTTCTGAAATTCAGCTGCGGCGGCATTGCCAAACCATTTCTGATCTCTTTTGCACGGTATCCAAAAGTGGGAACATCGGATAAAACCACCAAAACATCGTAGCCTGAAGCTTCGCAACGGTGCAGGATATCGTCACGCAGCCATTCTTCTCTCGGATGATACAACTGATACCAGGCTTTTCCTTCCGTCAGCTCGGCAATTCTTTCGATACTGCTTGTGGTAACGGTGCTTAGAATGAATGGGATATTATGTTTAAAAGCTGCTTTGGCTAAAATTTCCGGAGCATTCGGCCACATTAATCCCTGCAAACCTACCGGAGAAATCCCAAACGGTGCCGAATATGTAACACCAAATAACTCCGTTTCCATGTTTGCTTCTGAGTAATTATTATTCAGATAACGGGGACGAAGCAGCACATCACGAAGTTCGCTGGTATTTCTGTCCCTGTTGATATTTTCGTTACAGCCACCGTCAAGATATTCGAAGGCGAAACGGGGCATTTTCTTTTTTGCTCGCTCGATTAAAAGTTCAAGGGATGCATAATTGGTATCGAATGGAAATGACATAGCTTGGTTGTTGGTTGATTGTTGTTGGTTGTCGGTTTATAATTTTGCTGTCAACTGACAACCGAAAACCGACAACTAAGTTCTTTACAAATTAAGAATTAATGGCTGCAGTACTTTCATCTGGTAATGCTGCTGTAAAAATGTTTCGTCTATTTTTTTGTTTGAAATGACCATAGAAGCTCCCAATGCAGAGCCCAACGGAGAATGCGTAGACATCACATTATAATGCTGAAAATGGTGCGACATCAGTTTCATAAAGACATCATTATCCGTAAATCCGCCATCGATATAAATATCTTTAATATCCGAATTTCCGATGGCATTGGTAATGGTGTGAATTTGTAAATCCATCAACTCAATCATCAATTGATGATACGCTTCTTCAAACGTTGCAAAAGAATTTAAATCGGTTGCCGTGATCATTTTCCTCTTCAAAATGATCCCTTCAAAACGGAAGTAGATATTCTTATTTTTCATTAATCTAAGATACAAATCCTGATCGAACTGCACCTCTCTGTGAAAACCGTACTCTTTTCCATAATGACCGCACAATTTTTCAACCTGAATTTTATACTCATTTCCCATGAAAAAGCGGGATGCTTTCACCCGTTTTCCGTCAATTCTCATATAATTCAGACAGTTGTTTTCAATGTCCTCATCGGTTAAGCTTTCATCATTAAAAGGGTTCAGAGATATACTCCAGGTTCCAGTTGAAAGGAGTAAAAAAGGTTCTTTTTTGCTTAATATATAAGGTAAAAGCGCTGAAGAGCTGTCGTGGATCCCGACACCGATTTTTATTTTCTGGTTTCTGTACGAAGTATTGATGCTTGCAGAAGTAGGTACAACAGGAGGCAATACAGCGTCTATTTCCTCTTCATACACCCAGTCGTGATAATCATTTTTATCATAATCCCACAAATTGGTATGACAGCCGATTGATGTGAATTCAGACACGTAAATTCCCGTAAACAGATACGATAAATACTGCGGTAAATGCAGGCTGTACCTTATTTTTCTGAATACTTCAGGATGTTTATATTTTAACCAAAATAACTGGAGACCGGAGTTCAGCATTCCTGCCTGCGGTGAAGCCGTTTCCCGGGCAATTTTCATTTTGCTCCCGTGTTTTTGATAAAATAAATCTACGATTTCCTCATCCATCGGTTTCGTATAGTTGTACAGCGGGGTAAGAACATTTCCTTTCTGATCCAGATGCACAAAGCTTGCTCCGTAGGTAGAAAAATTGATGGCTTTAACTTCATAATTTTCATCATCAAGAATCGCATTGAAATTTTCTTTGATCCAGTTCTGTAATGCAGGAAGATCTTCCGTAGGATAACCGTCTTCGTCATGGGTCAGTGGCAATTCGGTATACTCGCGTACCACTTCTTTATAATTTTTATCAAATAAAAAGAACTTCTTATTGGTTTTTCCAATATCAAATACAATGGTTACCTTCTTTTTTTTGGACATTCCTGAGATGAATTTTAATGATTGATTATAAAATTAATATTATTTTTTAAAAATTCGATTTAAAAAATTCTGTTTTTAACGCAAAGTACGCTAAGATTTTTTTGACAAGCTAGCTGTTTTAAGTTCGTAAAGGCGTCTGACTTTGTCGAATCTTCGATTTCACTCAGCTATGACCCCAAAGATTTAATCTTATCTTTAATTAATAGAAGATTTAAAACCATCAAGGAGTGTTTAGTGATTAAGTAATTAAGAAAAAATCCACTTAATTCTTAAAAAAACGATACCGAAACTTAATTTTCTAAACACTCTTTCAACGGTAAACTATATAAGGATATAATTAAACTTTCGATTGCACCTGAAAGTTGAAATTATCAAAAAAAATGGATTTTTACAATCCTGTAGCTTTTGTATTTGAACCTCTTTCTGAGACTAAATTTTCTCTTACTTTTAAAGTTCTGTACGCTACAATTGGGTCCAAAGCTGCCCCGGTCTGTAATCTCGCTGCTTTCAATAACGGACGGACATCTGTTCTGTAGGCATTCTGCAAAATCTCCTGCGCACGCACGACATCGTTGTTCAGCTGAGCATCCTTCAATGCATTCTGATCCACTAAAAGCGCCTGTGCATAAGCAATTAAAATAGCTTCCAGAGACTGAATCAGGTCTTCCAGCGGATCTTTGATGTTATGACTTGCATCAATCATCCAGGCCGGATACGGATTATTCGGATTATTTTCCATTCCGTATACCAATTCATTGAAAATCAAGAATAGCGCATAAGGCTTGATGGAACCTACCGTCAAATCATCATCGCCATATTTGCTGTCGTTGAAATGGAAACCTCCCAGTTTCCCTTTGTACATCAATGTTGCAACAATCTGTTCAATATTTGAATTTGGCAGATGATGTCCGAGATCCACTAAAGTGTAAGCTCTTTCGCCACAAGCATTTGCCAGCATGAATGAAGTTCCCCAATCCTGAATGGTTGTGGAATAAAAATTGGGTTCATAAGGCTTATATTCTATGAATAATTTCCAGTCTTCCGGCATTCCTGCATAGATTTCCTTTAAACTTTGCTCGGTTTTTGCCAAAGCAGTCTGGAAATTCAGCTGTCCCGGAAAGCTGGCTCCGTCTGCCAACCAAACGGTTAAACTTTTGGAATCCAGTTCTTTTCCGATTCTGATTACTTCTCTGTTGTGTTCAACTGCGTATGCTCTTGCATCTTCATTTGAAGCATTAAGCGAACCAAATTTATAGGACTGTTTTGCATTCGGCTGATCCTGAAACGTGTTGGAATTCATTGCATCAAAAATCAATCCGTGAGAGGCAGCTCTTTCTTTGATCGCCACAACATCAGTAGGAATATCCCACGGAATGTGAAGTGAGATGGCTCCTGCAGAATGCGTTAAGGCGTGCAGTAATCCTACATCATCTAATTTCTGCTCCAGAGAAGAGGGTTCTCCTCCGAAAGAAAATCTTCCGAAACGGGTTCCGCCTGCGCCTAAAGCCCAGCTTGGAATTGCTACCTGAAAATCTGCAATTTTGTTGACAATTTCAGAAACTTTGGCTCCTGATCTTGTTAATTGATCTGATAAGTAGCCGAAGTCTGAATTGAAATTCTCAACTCCGTTTTTATTATTTTGTTCAATGATATCTTTTCCTATAATCATGATTTATTTTAAAATTTATTTTACTACAAACCGAAGATTCGACGTAGTCAAAAGTCCCAAAAGCTTTTGTTTGATTTTTTGTTAACCTTGTCATGGTTTTGAACCTTGACAAGGTTATATTGATGGACTAAAATTAGCATTAAATATTTTATTCTGTTCCTTCTGTTACTTTCGAAGCCTTCGCAGCCCGACCTGAGTGGAGCTCTTTTTGCCGCAGCGAAGCGGAGGCAAAAAAGCGGGAACGGAGGGCGGATAAAGCTGCCCAAATAAAAAATATTTATCAATAATTATCTCGGGAACGCATTTGCCATTCCGCCATCTACATTGATGATATTTCCTGTAGATTTATCTAAGATTGCAACACAGGCAAAAACTCCGTTGGCAATGTCTTCCGGAAGAATAATCTCGTTCAGTAAATTTCTCTTTGCATAAAAGGCTGGCAGCTCTTCTACCGAAATTCCATTGGCCTTTGCCCGGCCTTCTGCCCATTCTCCTTCCCAGATTTTGCTGCCTACAATAACGCCGTCCGGATTCACCACATTGACCCGAATTTTATCTGCCGCCAGTTCTGCTGCCAGTAATCTTGTCATGTGTTGTTGTGCTGCTTTTGCAGTTCCGTAAGCGACGTTGTTCGGTCCCGCAACCAATCCGTTTTTGCTTGCGATATTCACGATGTCGCCACCCAGATTTTGTTTTTTAAAGATTTCGGTTCCGTTTTTAGCCAGCATAAACTGACCTTTCACCAAAACATTTTCCAGCAAATCCCAATCTTTTGTGGTGGTTTCTTCCAAAGATTTGGAAATTGCCAGGCCGGCAGAATGAACAATGATATCTACTCCACCGAATGCCAAAACCGCTTCTCTGTATGCATTGGCGATGCCTTCCTCACTGGTAACATCGCACTGAACAGCGATGGCCTGATCTGCGCTGTATTTTTCCGTAACAGATTTTGCAGCTTCCTGATTAAGGTCTGTAAAAACGACAACAGCCCCTTCCTGAACCATTTTATCGGCAATTGCCTGTCCGATTCCGCCTCCGGCTCCGGTTACCATTGCAATTTTTCTTGACAATGGTTTTTCTTTCGGCATTCTCTGAAGTTTTGCCTCTTCCAATAACCAATATTCGATATCAAAAGCTTCCTGTCTCGGTAATGAAGTGTATTCTGAAATAGCTTCTGCACCTCGCATTACATTGATTGCATTGACATAAAATTCGCTGGCAACACGGGTTGTCTGCTTATCTTTTGAAAAACTGAACATTCCCACTCCCGGATAAATAATGATTACCGGATTCGGGTCACGCATTGCAGGACTGTTTGGATGTTTGCAGTTTTCGTAATATGCTTTGTATTCCTGTCTGTATTGTTCGAAAAGAGGATTTAACTGATCTAAAACAGCTTTAGCATTGCTTAAATCTTCATTTTTATCTAAAGTCAGCACCAAAGGCTGAATTTTTGTTCTCAGAAAGTGATCCGGACAAGATGTTCCCATAGGAGCCAATCTGTTCAGATCATTGCTGTTGATGAACTCCAATACCACATCGCTGTCGGTAAAATGACCGACCATTCTGTTTTCGGAAGAAGCTAAACCTCTCAATAACGGCATTAGCTGAGCTGCTTTGTTTTTGCGTTCTTCTGCAGGAAGGGATTCTACTTTCTGTCCGCCAAAAACCTGTCCTTTTTCTTCTATTTTTTTTGCGATATATTCGGAAGCCATCTCGATGACTTCTAAACTGTTCATATAAGACTCGTACGAAGTGTCTCCCCAAGTGAATAATCCGTGGCTTCCCAAGACAATTCCTCTGATGCCCGGATTCTCATGTAAGCATTTTTCCAACTGTAATCCTAAGTCGAAACCAGGTCGCTGCCAAGGAACCCAACCCATGGTGTCTCCCCAGATTTCTTTGGTAATTGCTTCGCTGTCTTTGGCTGCAGCAACTGCAATGAGAGCATCCGGATGAAGGTGATCAATATGCTTAAACGGAAGTAAACCGTGAAGAGGCGTATCAATGGAAGGAGCTTTGCTGTCAAGATCAAAAATACAATGATCGAACAATCCTACCATTCTGTCTTCATCTTCCAAACCTCCATAAACGTTTTTCAGGTTTCTTAATCTCTCTGTATAAAGACCTGCGATTCCTTTTCTCGTTAATGTTCCAATGTCTCCACCAGAACCTTTTACCCACATTACTTCCACTTCTTCATTGGTAAGAGGATCTTTCTCTATGGTCTTGCAACTTGTGTTGCCTCCACCATAATTGGTAATTCTGAGATCTGCCCCTAATATGTTTGAACGGTACAAAAACAAAGCTACCTGATCGTCTCCGAAAGAAGCGGCTTTATTTTCGTCCCATAAATAATCTACGTATCTGAAAGTCTTTACGTTTTCCATTTGTTTTCTTTTTGTTTCTGAATTTTAATCCAAATTTAGACTGTAGCATTGTGTGCAGCATCCCGTACTATACTGCTGAACCTATTATTTAAAGATCAGTTCATACTGATATTTATCACGTTTCGGATCAGCTGTACGGTAAATCCATCGGATTAAATTATAATATTAATATAATGAGTGGTGATTGTGATGATTTAATAGCCCGGAAGCTGCGTTAGATTGGGATTATCAACTAAAGGATGACCTGCGGAAGCTGACGCAAATGGCAGCAATTCTGTTTTGTTTGGTACAAATCCGTAGAAAAGCCCGTCTCCTCCACCTTCGATCCAGTTAGGATATACTCCACCGTTTTCAAATGATCCTGTTGGTTTTGTATAAATAATGTTTCCAATCTGAAGCGCATTAAATCCGCCGGTAAATCCTACGGCTTTTCTCGCATTCCCGTTGAAAGAACTTGTATATGCTTCAAACATTTTTGTAGGATACCATTTGTCACCAGTGGCAACAGCTTGTCCGTGTGCTGTTACAATAGCTGCTAATGCTGTCTGATAGGCAGCATAATTTGCTGAAGATGTAGGAACGTTTTGCACGATGGCAATCTCAGCAGGATTTGTTATCTCAATATATTTTAAGGCTAAAAAAGGATCACCATATACCTGTGCATTCTTTTCAAATTTATAAAGGCGTAAAGCAGGTGTGGCTGCGTATGCTCCTGTACGATTCGACAAGTTTTTCATTGCCTGTTTTGTAGCTTCAATCTCGCTGGCAATACGATTCATTCTTATTAAATCGGTACGGAGATTAAATTCTCCTGCAAATTCCCATTTGCGTTCCTGAACAATAGCATTTTCAAATGCCTGCTGACCGCCTGGTATTGGTAAAGAGCCAATTCCTGCACGAGTTCTTACCTGTTGTAAAGCAGCTGTTGCCTGAGCAGTTGGTCCTCCGTTCAGATAATTCTGAGTCTCCGCATACATTAATAAAACATCAGCATATCTAAGAATAGGAATATTCAGATTACGGCCATCTGCCGCCTGTGGCGCCACACACCATCCCATTCTGAACTTACCGGATAAAATACAGGAAAAAGTAGTTCCTACATTCACCCAAGTATCACTTACCGCTCCTGCATTTAAGAAATAAATACTGTAAGAAGTACAGGAAACATCTCTCCTTGTATCGCCGGGATTAAAAGACAGATAATACGTGGGTAATATAAACTGTAATGCTTTACGGGAACCATAAGTGCCACCACGGGAACCTTCCATTGCGTATACTCCAAAACTTGAGTTGGTATTGGGTCCGTATTCGGCGATATGCCAAAGCATTTCAGGATTGGTGACTCCAAATTTTCTCTGATCGAAATTGTACCAAAGTGCTTCAAAACCACTTTTTCCGCCCTGAGCCTGAACCAAACTGTTGGCACCGCCGTTAATGACAGCTGCCGCAGCTGCATCTGCAATCTGATACAATTGCTGAACTCTTGCATTATCCGTGCGACGGGACATCGTGCCCGCTGCTCCGGTATTCAGATCCCAGCGGAGAGAATATCCTGCTGCATACAATGCAATTCTCGCTAACAGACCATTACCGGCAGCTTTCGTTAGTCGCTCTGTCGTTATTCCGGTAGCAGGCAGATCATTTACTGATTCCTGCATATCGGTAATGACACGATCATAGATCACATCTCGTGAAGTACGTTTGGGATATAAGGTATTCGGATCATTAGGATCTGCGTCTTCCAACGGTATCCACACCGCAGGAACATCCCCATACACCCTGATCAGATTGTGGTAACAGAATGCACGGATAGCTTTTACCTCTGCTAATAGTGCATTACGCTTAGGACTGGGTGTCATTTTACCCAATCTTGTGATCGCAATATTGGTTTTTTCTATACTGGAATACATGGCAGCATAGATACCCGTCAATGTATTGGGCGTCTTTGCATCATACTGATAATTACAAATATTGTACTTGGAATTGTTGGTAGACCCATCCTCAGACGAGTGAGTTACCGTATCTCCTGCTCCTAGCTGATAATACATCTCTGTGGGAACCAATCCTCGGTAACATCCCTGTACAAACAAATCTGCAGTATCTAAACTTTCAAAAACCGTATTGGTGTCTGTAATGTTATAAGCGGGCTGATCCAGAAAATCTTCACTGCACGAATTCATAAATAATCCGGCAATTACAAAAGATGGAATTACAACCCATTTTTTTATACATATTGATTTATTCATTATATTTTTCATGATCTAAATATTAAAAAGTTAAATTGATACCAAGAACATAACTTCTTGATCTAGGGAATGAGGAGGTATCATAACCAGGTGTCACTGCAACTCCGCTGGCTGCTGAAACTTCAGGATCATATCCGGAGTAACCTGTAATAGTCGCAAGATTATTTACGGTAACATAAATACGTGCATTAGTGACTGAAATTTTATCTAAAAATTCTCTGTTCAAACTATATCCAAGAGTCAGCTGTGCAATTCTTAAATAAGATCCGTCTTCCACGTAATATGAAGAAGGATAAGTAATATTAGCAGTATTTGTATTGCTTAAACTCCAAAGGCTTGCATCTTCATTGGGATTCAGCTCTTTCAGCCGTACCAAATTGGTAGTGGCCTGTCCCGTATTCGGATCAATAAGATGATAATAGCTGTTTCCGAATTCTGAAGGCACATTCTGGAACAGTGCATAAGGACTCAAGCTTTGTTTTGTAGCGTTATAGATGTCACCGCCTACACTGAATTTCATGAATACCGCCAAATCAAAACCTTTATAAGAGAAATTATTACTGATACCCCCGATAAAATCCGGTGTACCATTTCCTATTTTTACTAATTTTCTTGTAAATTGATCTCCTGCCTCATTATCTGCAGCAAATTTCATATCTCCGGGTTTTGGAGTTCCGGTCGCTGGTTTTACAACTCCCGGTTTTAAAGTGAGGGTTCCGTTTGATGCCTGTATAAAATCATCAGTAGTATAAATTCCCTGATATACATAACCATACATATCTCCCAACCGCTCACCTACTTTGGCATAATACGTTACATTTCCGGATCGGTTGCCGCCTACACTAAACGGTCTGTTATCCCTTCCGTCCAAAGTAAGAACCTGTGATTTATTAAAACCTATATTGGCATCTGTTGACCATCTAAAAGCCTGAGATCTTACGTTAACGGTATTAAGAGTAAATTCCATACCCTGGTTTCTCATACTCGCAATATTTTGATACTGCGTAGTATAACCTGATGAAACAGGCAGTCCTACTGGTAGTAGCAGCTTATTGACATCATTATTATACAATTCTGTCGTCAATCTTATTCTGTTATTGAATAAAGCCAGATCCATCCCGATATTCGTCGCTTTCATCTCTTCCCATTGCAGATTCGGATTACCTACAATAGTACTTGTGGTATATGCAGGATTACCGGGCGTATTAAGGAGCGGATAGTCTGTAAGCACAAGATTGGTCGTATACAGGCTGTTTCCTATGTCGTTATTACCTGTAATACCATATTCAAATCTGAATTTCAAATCATTAATAATATTTTTAATCTTGCTGTTTTGCCAAAAGCTCTCCTGAGAAGCACGCCATGCAAGTGCAGCTGATGGAAAATCTGCATATTTTCTATTCGGACCAAATTTTGAAGATCCATCTCTACGGTAAGTGAATGTCAATAAATAACGGTCGTCATACGCATAGTTTGCACGTGCAAAATAAGAACTCAGTGCAGTACTGGAGTGTCCCACCTCTTTATCAGATACTGTTGCATTGGTAATATCATCCAATCCGTAATTAAAGAGAGGGAATTTGATGAGCCTCATACTGTTACTTTCAGATTCCTGATAAATAGCCTCCTGCCCAATTAACGCAGTAATTCTGTGCTTTTCTCCGAAAGTTTTATTATACGTTAAAGTATTGGTAATCTGATACCGATAATTTTCTGCATTGGCAATATTTCCATTGATTCCGGTATTGACAGGGTCTGTAAGGTATGAGCGGGAATTTGAATCAGAAAATGAAGTCGATTTGCTGTTGTTCCAGTTATAGGAGCCCGCAGTTCTGAAGGTAAAATTTTTCAGAAAATCAAATTCCAAACCTACATTGGCCACAAATGATCTGAAACGTCTGTTTGACGTGGATGCTGCAGTTTCGAGGTAAGGGTTTTCTGTATCAAAACTAGAATCCAGCCCCGAAAAATCACCAAAAGTCTGGGTATTGAATAGCTCCTCATTTGTAAATTTAGTCCCTCCGATAATCGGCTGAAGGAGAATTTTTTTCATTCCTGAATATGCACCTCCTCCATTGGTAGAATTTGAATTAAACATCGAACTGAAATCTACTCTTATTCCTTTGTATAATTCTGAATTGATATTGGCACGCAATGAATTTCTTGTTTCGCTGAAATTTTGCAGCAACCCATCCTGCTTGTTGTAGTTATAACTGATGAAGGCCTGGGTTTTCTCATTTCCTGCAGAAATGTTGATATTCTGATTTTGCGTTACTCCCGTACCTCCAAGAACTTTATCCTGCCAGTCCAGTGTGGCAGCAGATGCATATCGGTTGTTGATTCGGCTAAATGCGCCTGTATAAAATCCTGGTGAGTCTGTAGCCAAACTGTTATCAAATATATTGCTCCATTGGGTTACTTTACCTCCAAGCTGAGCAAGTTCATATTGGTATTTCACATACTGTTCTGCATTCGAAACCATATCCAGTTTCTTAGAAAGCATGTCAAAAGCCATAAAAGAATTATAATTGATAGTCACTTTTCCTTTCTTCCCTGTCTTTGTTTTGATCACAATAATCCCGTTAGAACCACGGGCACCGTAGATCGCAATGGCTGAAGCTCCCTTTAATACATCAATACTTTCAATATCATTAGGATTAATCACATTTAATGCATTATCCAGCTGAAAACCGTCTACAATATAAAGAGGCTCTGTTCCCTGAGTGATTGAAGAACCACCACGAAGCGTAACATTTGCAGCCGCTCCCGGAGCACCACCGGAAGTAACAATATTCAAACCCGCTGCCCTACCTTGCAAAGCCTGTAAGGCATTCATCGCAGGAGTTGCCGCAAGCTCTTTTGCAGATACTGAAGAAACCGATCCTGTAAGATCAGATTTTTTCACTTTGCCGTAACCGATCACCACAACCTCTTCGATATCTTTAGTATCTGTTTTTGCAGTGTCATTTACAGCCTTCTGTCCCCAGAAGAAACTTGATGAAAGCAAAAATGCCGGAAAGACTATTCGCTTTACATCCTTGTGTTTAATTATTAAAGACATGTATTAATTTTTATTATATTAATTATTATGCATCCAAAGTACATTCTTAGAAAAATTCTGGCATCCTGCAATATCCTGTATTATAAAATTCTTAATTTATATTAATTATTTATTAACAATACACAATAAATCCTGTTTCGCTTAAAGATTCATTATTAAAAATGAAATAAATTTAAAACTTCGCAAAACTCTATCTTTATTTTCTGCTATGAATGGGAAAAGTGATCTGCCAAAAACTCACTGTAGCCAAAAAAAGACACTGAACTTTATCAGTGTCTTGCAAAATTGAAACTATATAAAGATAAATGTGATTTGATACAGATGTAGTTTATCTTAAAGAATTTCCGTATCCTACGATCAGGATAGAAATAAGCAAAACAATCATTCCTGCAGAAATTGTAGTAATTGTTTTTTTCGAAACGCCTTTCCATTCTTTGATAATGACTCCCCAAAGATTGGCAATTAAAATAATAAACGCCATGTGGAGTATCCATGAGCTTGCCCCATTTCCCATCTTGCTTTCTCCCATTCCGTAGAAGAAAAACTGCAGATACCACATGGTTCCGGCAAGCGCACAAAATAAAATATTCTTAAAGGTCGGAACATTACTCTTCGTATAATCGGTATAAGATTTATTTTTAAAAGCAAGATATAAGCAGCCGATCAGATTGACAGCCATTCCGCCCCAAAGTACAACAACATACGTTACATTGTTCTGAAACAGGAATTCCCCCTGATTCGGATTTGCCAGCTTCCATGCCTCATTGGCAACATTTGCCATCGGTTTTCCTGCTTCTAACCCGAAATTGAAACAGGCACTCAAAATACCGGATATAATGGCAACCGTCAATCCCAACCCGAATTTGTATTCCGTTTTCACAGCCGCACCGTGAGGATCTGAAGATTCTGTCTGAAGTTCTTTATCTTTCATCATCCCCGCTTTTCCGCTGATGATAATTCCGATAACGCAGACCAGAAGTCCCAACAGCACAAATTTCCCCCACGTATTGGAAAACATTAATCCTATATTGTCTTTTCCGGACTGCGGAGAAAATTCATAATAAATAGATGGAACCAGCGAGCCAAAAACCATACAAAGTCCTAAAATAATACTGCTTCCCAAGGCTACACCCAAATACCGAACGCCCAGACCATAGGTGAATCCACCAATTCCCCACAAAGCACCAAACAAAAATGTAAACCCCAATATGGAAGACTTTTCCTGCTGAATAATTTCCCAAAATCCGGTAATCGTAAGATAGGCAGCTAGCGGCGGAACAATAATCCAGGAAAAAACACCACCTATTAACCAATAAGTTTCCCATGACCATCCTTTTACCTTTTTATAAGGCAGATAAAAACTTCCTGAAGAAAAACCGCCCAGAAAATGAAATAAAACTCCTAATAATGCATTCATAATTATTGTATTGGTAGAAACTGAAAATTACCAAGATGGAATCGATTGCGCATCTTGTACTGTCATGTCTAAACTTTGGAAAAAATAAGACTTTTTATCATTTTTTGGGTAAATAATTCAACGGTCTATTATCTTGAGAGTTAAGTGAAATTTTCAGTTCAAATAAAGCACGCGTAATTTCCGGAAATGAGCAGCAAGGCATAGTTTTATTCAATTTTTAATATGAATATTCGATTATGAATAATTTAAATTAATCTCATTTTGAAGTAAGTGATCTATTTTAATAATGATATTCCAACTGTAATTCCACCATTAATGGCGTCGGACTGATCGGGTTATATCATAAAGATAAGATGAAGTTTAGCAAAATACGCTAAGTTTTGACTAAAGCGTAGATTTTCTTTTAAAGTAAAATAGACTAAAGCCTTTCCTATTGAAATGATAAAAATTTGTCTTTCCCTGATTCCGGTTCAATGATTGGGAACATTTTCATTAGTAATCCTGCATTTACCGCGATGTCTGGAGATTCCTGAATTGGAACCTGCTCTTTAATAAAACCATTCCGCTAAGCAAAACACGACGAAGTGTCAAATTAAACAATTAAGGATCATCCTATTTATATCAACAAAAAAGACTTAACAATTGGTATCATTAAGTCTTCATTATTCAGGAAAAATTACAGTTTATTTCAATTTATAAACTTCGCTTCCTGCAAGCAATAAGCAACCCAATCCGTAATCTTCAAAATCAGGCTCTTTACTTACAGAAAGCGGCTGTCCGTCTTTAGGTTCTTTTCCCGTTCCCTGTACCCAACCCAAAAAACCGCTGGGCTGAACAGAATCTTTTACCATCGCATTCCAAGCTTTTACAACAACCGGCAGATATGTTTTCCGATCAATCAAACCATTATTGATTCCATATGCCATTCCGTAAACAAAAAGTGCAGTACCTGTCATTTCTTTTCCCCCGAAATTCGTAGGATCGTGCAGACTCACATTCCAGAAACCGTCTTCTCTCTGAATAGGAAGCAAGGCAGATAATAAATCTTTGTAGTCCTGCAGATATTCATCATAATGAGGATCAGATTTTGGTGTGTCGTGAAGTGTTTTTGCCAAAGCTGCAACCACCCAGCCGTTTCCTCTGCTCCAGTAGCAGTCTTCACCATTCGGTTCTTTATAGGGCGGAACAAAACTTTTGTCTCGCCACCAGATTTTATCCACCGGATTATACAGGCCATTTCCACCGTGCTTATATTTTGTGTAAGCATACATTTCGTAGTTCTTATCAAAATACTTCTGCTCTCCGGTGATTCTGCCGAGCTTCGTAAAGATAGGCATCGACATCTGAAGCGCATCTATCCACCACCAGTCATCTACTTTATCAGTAGCAATCATACTGTCCATAGAAGCTTTTACTGCTTTTATTCTTTCCGGGTGTTTCCTGCCGTCAATTTCGTAAAGATCAAGATAAGTCTGTCCGCAAGCCTGATGATCTGCATTTCTGGTGTATGTTCCCCGCATCAGATCCCAATGGTGATTTTGTGACCAGGACATTGCATAATCGTAATATTTTTTCTGAGGATCTACTGAGTAAAGCGCCATCAATCCTTCATAATACACCGCTCTCGTCCATAGATTGCTCGGCCAGACTTTCTTTCCCACAATTTCTTTTCCTGTATCTGGCCATTTGTTCATAAAATACTGATTGGCTCTTCTTGAAACTTCTAAAACTTCTTTTTTGTTGGGAAGTTCTACTTTGTTTGCAGCACTTTGTTTCTGAACAGAACAGGAAGTGATCCCTCCGATAATCAGTGCAAAAAAACTCGCTGTTAATAGTTTTCGCATATATTTAATTTTTATTTTATTTTAAATAATTTTTTAATTCACATTTCTTTAAATCTCTGATTCCTTTCGTTACCAATTCTGCATTGAGAACTGCTCCTGCTTCATTAGTATGCGTATGGTCTTTTGGAAAAAAAACCTTTACTTTTTCAGGTCCCATTTTTTGATATTTTTTGATGACCATTTCATTTAAATTGATAAAATAAGCTCCGGTTTGCCGCGCAACTTCCTCTGACCAAATTGCATACTGATCTTTTTCAATTTCACCTTTCTCATTAAATGTATTCCTCGGAACTGGAGAAACAATAATGGGAACAGCACCTTTAGATTTCGCCTCATTTACATATTTTCTCATATAATATCCGTAGGTATACACTGTTTCGTTGACTTTACGAATGGGGTTGTAGATGTCTTTTGACTCTTCTCCGATTCCTTTGATTGTTCCTCTGGCCCGCAAGGTATCTGCCAATTCACCACCATCATTATGGCCAAATTGCATCAAAACATAATCCCCTTTTTTTATCGTTTTCATAATCGAATCCCATCTTCCATCCGTCAAGAAAGTACGGCTGCTTCTCCCGCCTTTGGCGTGATTTTGAATATCGATTTTTGTAGTGTTTAAAAAAAGATTCATAAAACTTCCCCAACCCCAAAGTGAGTCTGAACCTTTTCCAGATCCATTTTGTACTGTTGAATCACCAATAATATACAATACAGGTTTATCTTGAAGTTTTTGAGAAGAAATTCCTAAAAATGCAACCAATATTACAAGTGGAATGATAAATTTAATTTTCATTGATCATTTAATTTTTAAGCATTATGATTGAAATATTTGCTTTCGGCATTTCTTTAATGGATTCATCCAGATAATAATCGGTATGAGGAGGTTGATTGTACCCCACATTCTGCCAGACTATGCTCAGCCTGTATTGCGGATTATGCATTAAAGTATACAATCTGTGACTGGTAGGAATTGCTGTTGAAAAAATTCTTAATTCCCGGTTATCAGCAGTTCTGTACATCACTTCTTCACGCCAGTCTCCGAACAGATCTGCAACCAAAGCAGGATTTTTCTTCGTTCCGTTATTCGGTTCACAACCGAAATTTTCAGCATCAAAAATCAGGTTAGACTTCTCATTTTTCCAGTCCCATTTTGAAACAGCCGTTCCGTCTAAAATTTCGCTCAGGAAATCGCCATCCCAATAAATTCCCATATTCACCGCAGGATTTTTATCACTGATTTTGTTTCCTTTAGCATCATAAAGTCCTTTCAGGCCAGCTCCTGCAGCCCAACATTCGGAGCCTTCGTAGCGCGGATCAATATTCAATGACAACCCCCGTCCCGGACCCTGAAATTTTCCTTGTTTACTATACACCGTGGAAGGAAGTTTCCAAAGAACGTTTCCGGTTTTTCCGTCTCTGAAATGAGCTCCTGCATCATCAAATCTTTCCTGAATATCAAAAATTTCCAATCCCGGATTAGCCGGATCAAGATCTCCCACGTGCAAAGCATCACCGTGACCAAAACCCGTACTGTTCAATATACTTCCATCATCATCTACGGTCATTGCACCAAAAACAATTTCATCTTTTCCATCATTATCCACATCGGCAACCGTTAGATTATGATTTCCCTGTCCGCGGTATTTTTTATTTTCTTCGGAGCTTTCCGTATCAAACAGCCAGCGTAAACTGAGTTTCCTATCTTTATAATCCCAGTCTGCAATTGCCGTTCTTGTGTAATAACCTCTGGACATAACTACACTTGGCGTTTTTCCGTCCAGATAAGCGACTGCACCCAAAAACCGGTCTATTCTGTTTCCTTTGGCATCGCCCCAGGTTTCGGTCATCTGTTCATTTGTGGGATTTAAACTTCCGGCAAATCTCGGAACTTCATAGTTGACGGTAGTGATTTCCGCTCCCGTCTGTCCGTCAAAAACCGTCAGATATTCTGGTCCGGAAAGGATAAATCCTTTTTCGTTAACATAATTTTTGGCCGGGTCTCCAATGAACTTTCCTTTTCCGTCTTTACTTCCGTCTGCCGTTTTCATTACGATTTCCGCTTTTCCGTCCTGATCCAGATCATAAACCAAAAACTGCGTATAATGTGCTCCTTCCCTGATGTTTTTACCTAAATTGATTTCCCACAAAAATGTTCCGTTCATTGTGTAGGCCTGAATTATCGGCGGATCGGTGATGCCGCTCTGGCTGTTGTCTTTTGACCTCCCTGTTTGATGAAGAATAATCTCGTATTCCCCGTCGCCATTCAGATCTGCAACCGAAGCGTCATTTGGTGTATACCCTTGCGGTGTTTTCAGTGGAATGGAGAAATAAGGTTTTTGATGAGCCGTATATTTTGCAAAATCCTGATCAACCTCCTGATTTTCCGTATCTGATTTTACGAAATAGGTGTAATTCTTTCCTTTGTCAGCGGTTTTATCTAAAAAATTGGTTTCTTTCACCAGCGGTTTTACATTCAGCTTTTTCGTCTGATTATTTTCTACTCTATACAAATTGAATGAAGTATTCTGAGCTTCAGATCCCAATAACCTCCAACTTACAAAAACACCGGAATCTGCGGGAATTGCGACGATACCTCTTTTCAGATATTCCATCTGTCTTTGCGCAGACAGGAGTTCTGAGAAAAGAACTGCAGATACAATACATTTGAATTTGACATTCATCATTCTTTGATTTTATAAATTTTATCTAAAGCCGGTTTTTATTCCTTTGTAAGCGGGGTAAAGCCCGCTCCTATTGATAATTTTTGAGATAATACTGTTTTATCTTTAACTTTTCCGCAAAAGAAAATACTCCGTAGGAGTAATATCTGCGTAGCAGAAATGAATGTTATAGAATCTGAACTCCGTAGGATTTCAATTTATTTTTCAGTAATTTTAATAACAAGATGGTATACAATTTAGCTGTATCATTTTAAAACGTCGAATCTATCTCTTACTTCTATTTTACTTTGAATCAATGAATCTCATTCTTCGATTTCTCGCAGCCCGACCTGAGTGGAGCTCTTTTTGCCGGAGCGAAGCGGAGGCAAAAAAGCGGGAACGGAGGGCGGATAAAGCTGCCCAAATCATTCACATCAACAAAATTCAATCGATTGCACTTACTGTACTATTTCTTGGAAGTCTGCTTCAATAACCATTTTACCCACTCTTCGGTTCCCTGATAATTGGTAAAATCTGCAGGAAGCTTTTTGCCGTCAATGTACTCGTTATAACACCACGGATCACCCAGTGCGAAAACGGTTCCTTTGCCAATTTTTGCGATGGCTGCAATGTTTTTGTCTTCCGCAGACAACAATTTTTCAGCGGGATTTGTGACAGAAATTGTAGCCACTTCTTTCATATATAATTTCTGCGCGGAGAAAATTTCGTTTCCTGCAGGAACCACCACTTTCCCCTGCTCAAACGCTCTTCCCTGAACTCTGTTGTAGCTGTCTTCGTTGAAATGAATTCCAAACTTCTCTGCCAGTTTATTGAAGTTTTCAAACTCAGAGTTGCCTTTATCGTTGCTCATCAGAACCAAGACTCCTCCATTTTCCACCCATTTTACAAGGTTTTTTATAGATTGAGCATCTATAAGATTGGCTTTTCCGCCGTACGCTTCTTTGTCAATATCCGGATCTACAATGATGTAGACATCGGCGTTTTTCAGGTCTTTCTTTGAGGGAGCTGTCGTCAAGGTCCGGATTTCGGCACCGTGATTTTGAAAAAGTTCTCCCAGTAAAGAGAATCCTCCATTGGTGGTGTCATTCCACGTGTAATGCCAGGATTCTAACGCTTTGGATTCTTTATTTTCCCTTTTTTCATTGTTGAAAAAATTGTCTAAAACAACTTTCGGTTTTTGCTGAGCATTGGAAAATCCGAAGACCAGTAAAGTTCCTAATGCTAATGTTTTTACTATGACTTGTTTCATAAGTTTTATTATCCTATTTAATGTAACCTGTTTTTATATAATTTTTAAGGTAATTTTTTTACTGCTGAATGTTTTTAAGTTTACGCAGACATTTGACTTCGTCGAATCTCATTTCACTTCAGTAAGAACACAAAAATTGTTTCATTTGCAGCGCACTGTCAAAATTATTTTGAGTAAGTTAATGGAATTAATTGAATATCGCCATCCAAACCTGAAGGTTGCACTTTCCAGTTGGATGCATCAAAAGGCTTGTAGTTAATATTCACAAAGTTGATTTCATGGTAATTTCGCCATTCGATCTTATTCTGATCCATATATCGGATTCGGTTTGCCATCAAATTACTGACTTCAATCCGGATTGTATTATTGCCTTTTCGGAGATATTTTCCGACGCTGATCTCAAACGGGTTGCTCCAGACGATTCCCGCATCCTGATCATTAACGAATACCTTTGCACTTTCGTAAACTTTATCCAGTTTCAAAAGATAATCGTCTGCATTTTTTTTTCTTAATTTCAAAGTCGTGGTGTAAATGCCAGTTCCGGAAAAACTCTGTGTAGAAGCATCTTCTGTGAAATTTGTCCAGGGCTGAAGCTTCGTGAAAGTTCGGGATTTCGGCAGTTGTGGTCCGCCTCCTGTGAAAGATAAATTCCAGAGTTGATTTAAAATAATCGGTGTGCCTGTTTTCTCCACATAATTCCATTTTGAAACTGAATTATCTGGAGTTTCAGAAGCCTTTAAAATTAAAGATTCTCCGGATTTCAGCTGAACCCGTACAGAATTATTCTGAGTTTCTGCCCTACCAAAAACTCCATTTTCGGGATTCATTAAAATAACCTGTTTTCCAACAAAATTGAGCGGAATAAACTGATTGATTTCCTTCGCAGTATGATTGACAAGGTAATAATATTTTCCGCCACCGAAATTTCTTCTGACAAATTTCAATCCGGTATCAGTGAGTATCTCTCTTTCAATTTTTAAATATTCCAAAGCTTTTGCAACATCCGGACTCAGGATTATTTTTCCTTGTCCATATGCTGCTGTTTTCAAAATTCCGTTTTGCTGAAACTGAATTTGATTCCACAAAGCTTGTAATTCCGCGGTCCTTTTTTCAAACTTAAAAAATCCGGGAATATGGTTTGGCACATTTTGAAAGATAACGGATGCACCGTTTTGGGCTAAATGTAAAATATTTTTTAAAGTTGATTCCGGTAAATAATCAAGCTGAGGAATAATGAGAACTTTGTAAGAACCACCCTCCTTTGCAACCTGAATATTTTGATTGTCCAGCTGCGCCTCCGCAATCATTTTATCCGAAACCATATCCAAAGAATATCCGGATTTTCCAAGCTTATCAAGATTCTTATAAAACGCTGTGGGCTGCAGCCACTTTTCTATATTGTGAATTTTAAATGCCATCTCCTTCCCTTTCGGATTTGCCCACTGATCGTAAATCGGCCAGTAAATCAACAGTTCGTTATCCGGTTTTCCGCTCTGCAAAATGCTTTGGGTTATGGTAACGTAGGAATTTAATCCCGTTAAATGCGACCACAAACTGTTGTCAGGAACAAAATTCGTCGATGCATAAAACAGCCAACCCGGAAATTTCACATCAGCAGGAGTGTAAGTGGTTCCGTGATAAAAAACGTGGTTGATTCCCGATAAAAAAACCTGTTCCACTTCCGGTTTTGCCTGTGACCAGGAGGTTTTGAAATGCTCAGTGAGCCATGTAAATGTTTCATTTGAAATGAATTTCTTTCCTGTAACATTCGCTGCCGACGAAGCGAACTTCAGCATATTAATATCCGGAATATCCGATTGCTGAATATCTGCGCTGTCTCTTTTTAATCCCACAATATCAAACGGCGTGCTTCCGAAAGTTTCAGATTCCGGAATATCCACAGCAGCATACAATTCCAGTAAATTTGCCGGTGAACCGTGCGCCTGATTGGTGTTTTTTGAGTTTTTGGAATGTGCCCAACCGGTAAAATCCTGAGTAAAACGATTCAAAATTAAATCGCTCAACGTCTCTCTGTAATCTGATTTTATTCTTCCTGCGATGTCACTTTCTTCATTGCTGACCAGATACCTGATGTACGGACTTAAGTCATAACCACGTCTGTTCCTGAATTCAGTAAGAAAATCAGGAGTCCAATCGGCATTGTAAACCTCATAGCTGTCATTGAAAAAAGAACGGATTCCGTAGTTCGATTTTCCAAAAGCGCTATCGAAAGTTTTTAAATATTCTTTGGTTGCTGATGATGAAAAATGATCTAAAGTATAACCTTCTCCCCCCGGAGCAGCACGCTTTACCTTTTGCAGAGTTTTGCCTGTAAAAACAGCGTAGAGCGTCCACTTTCCTGCAGCTGGTTTCCAGTTCAAAGTTCCGTCGGCAAGGATTTTATCCGTTAAAACTACCGCTTCATCTTTTCCATTGTAAGCGGTTACAATATCTAATTTTACTGTCCTTACATTCTTCTGTTTTTCATCCTTCAAAATAATTTTTTCCGAAAATTTTTGATTCGGCTGTATTTCATACGTCTGAACAATCATCTTAGTCGCCGCATCCTCTTCACTCACCTGCGATCCGCCAATTGGCCAGCCCGTTCCGAGTGCCATATCAACACCCATATTCAGTTGTTTTGCTTTATCTGTTGTGAATTTCAGCATTTTCATCCATTCCGGAGAAAGGTAATTGATGTATTTGTTTTCAAAGCCTTTCGCACCATAAATCGGAACAATTTCTACTCCGCCAAATCCGGATCTGGAAAGCGATGTCAATTGTTTGCCTACACCTTTTTCATCCACTGCACTTCCCATCCACCACCATCGGGTCCACGGTTTTGCAGTTTCCGTTATTTTTGGCCACGGAGTCTGGGCGGAAATATTTCCGAAGGCAAAACAGAGAGCGCTTAGTTGTATGATATTTTTGATATTCATTTATTACTTTTTATTTATCCGCAAAAGCCACAGATCTCTTTTGATACGTTAGTTGTTTTCAAGTTTGCGATTCGGCTTTTGAAAAGAACATATTAGTTTTTAAAATCAAAGATTTTAGACTATAATAATACGATATTCACCATTTTTTTTAAATGATATTGATTTTTAAGATTGAACTCCTACGGAGTTCTTTTCTTTCTATCATATATTTGTTCTACACAGATTCCGCTCCTCTGGAGCGAGCTTATTTCCCACACTAAAAACATTTTATATTTACAATTATCTAAAATCAGAAATCATTTCTTTTTTTAGTATTAAAATTACTTTTAATTCCCATCCGGTTTTAAAGATTCCATATAAATGCTTTCAGGCCAGTGGAATTGTTCAGCACCATCGGGTTTATCCGGGTTAAAATTTTTATAACTTTTTGAAATATATTTCTTTAATGGTAAATTTTGATCAACGATAGATTTCACTACACATTGCGCCAGTTCATAAGCTCCGTAAGGATTGAAATGCGTGTCATCTGCCAAAGCTGTTGACTGATCGGGATAAGAATTGGCTGGATAATACACGAATGCTTTCTTTGTTTTTTCCGGTCCCATCGCTTCAAACAATGTTTTACTCAGAGCATTTAAATCAATTAAATATATATTTTCTTCTTTGGCAATTTCCCGCACTGCAAAAGGAAAATCATCTAACGTATTGACGATTTTATTGTTTTCATCAAAAACCCGGCGGTTCATAGAAGTCACCAAAACCGGAATTGCACCCAGTTCTCTGGCTTTCAAAACCCAGGCTTTTAATCTTTTTCTATAACCGGATTTTGTACTGTTTCCGGATTTCTGGTCGTTATGCCCAAACTGTATGAACAGATAATCTGCTGGTTTAATTTTATTCAAAATTTTATCGATTCGGTGGCGGTCTTCGAAGGCTTTTAAGGTTTCTCCGCTTTCGGCATAATTGGCAATCACCACTTCACCCGGAACAAAAAAACAGGGCAGCATTTGTCCCCAAGATGCCCAAGGTTCATATTGCGCATCTACTACGGTAGAATCACCCGTAAAATAGATGGTTTTTGCAGTTTTATTTGGCTCAACAATCACCGAACAGACTTTTGGTGCTTTATCATTGAATTCAATCGTTAGCAGATTGTCCCAATGCAGATATTTTCTTTCTCTCGGTTTTAGTTTTACGATTCCGATTTGAGCTCCGTGCTCATTGCGGATGATGCTGTCCTTCACGTGAACAGTGATTTGCTTGTCGAGAATTTCTCCTTGTTTTGTTTTAACATCATCTAGCATAAGACGGCGGTTTTCTACGCGAACTGTTGTTTCTGACAGTCCTTTTGAATCGCCAAGATTTAATATAATATTATAATTTCCTTCCGGTAAAACCACTGAAAAATAGAACGGTTTATTGCTTGTGATGAAATCTCCTTTCAAAGCATTTCCGCCATTGTCAACAGATTTCAAATTGGAAATATCCATAAATCCGTAACCGACTTTTCTGTCAAATTTTGAAATTGAATGAATTGGAATGAAACCTTTTTCCACTCTGTCTCCACCAAAATCAAACTTGAAACTGGTTTGCTGTCCGAAAAGTATTGAACAGATTAAAATTGATAAAAAGATGACTAAATTTCTCATCATTAATCCGTTAAAATATTTTCTTTAGGCATTGTAAACTGTTTATTTTCATCACCTAAATCAGGCAGACCAAAATAGAAATATAAGGTTCTTTTAAAAGTTCCTTTCAGATGATTCGGTTCACTTTCCGGACCTAAAGATTCGGTTTTATCGTTAATGTTAAATGCCAAAACAGTTCCCAATGGCGGAATTGCATCCAGGAAAGAAATATTTCCTTTCGGCAGTTTCGGATAGCCTTCTGCTCCGTAAATTCCATAAAAATCAAAAAGTCTCACGAACATTTTTTCCTCTTTCGTTCCCAAAGTTATTTTTCCTTCTGCAGTATCCAGTTGCAACCACGAAATATCATCAAAATAGCCTTTAAATTCCGGATAAATCCAGGGCGATTGTCCTGTTCTGGTCGAATTTTTTAGATTCTGCCAGACATTATAAGTCTGTCCTTGCAAGCGGTTTTTCCAAACGTGATAGGGTCCTTTTCCGAGCCATTTTGCACTGATGACGTAGTTTTCAGGATAATCAAAACTTACGCCTGCAAACCCGTCATCTCCAGACAGCGAATACTCATAATTCAATTCTAAAATTCCGTTCGGATTCAGTTTCCAGACTACTTTTTTTCCTTCTTTATATGAAACTTCAATGGTTGGGTTTTTCGCTTCTTTAAGAGATGTGACGGATGATAATTCCATAGATCCGTTCACAAAAACCGGTCCGTTTCGGAAGGTCATTTTTTTACCTTTTTTGTCTACCACAACCGATTTTAGCAATCCGTCTTTTTTACCGATTGAAAATTCTTTTTCATCTGATTTTAAAATAAATAATGAATCATTTTCAAGAATTGAAACAGTATTTTCTTTAATTAAAGATTTTAAAAACTGTTTTGAAATTTCGTCATTAGATTTTGTTTTCCAGGTCCAAGTATAAATTTCTTTACCCGATTTGTCTGTTGCAGTGAGTAATAAACCTTCACTTTCTTTCCAGTCTGAAGGAAGATTAAGATTGAGATTTCCTTTTTTTATCGGCTGAATATCGGGTGATTTTACCTTTCCCGTCTTCAAAATGTCAAATCCGGATTCAGCAGAAAATGGTGTTTTGAATCTGACCAATTTCCATTCAAACTGAATTTCATTTAAATTCGTAAAATGGTAGCGGTTTTCTACGGGAATGATACCTTTAAAATCATCTGGCACCGTTTTCAAAGCAATCTTTACCGGACTGTAAATTTCCCGAATCGCATAGAAACTTCCTTCTTTCTCACGATGAGCACCCAGAACTCCATCCGGAGCGTTGATTGCATCGACATCAATCTGGTTATTAAAATCCGTTCTTACCAAACCTTCGTCCGCAAATGCCCAAAGAAAACCGCCCGCACCTTTCTGAGAATTCCAGTGAAGTTCCCAGTAATCGGCTAAAGAAGTTCCGCCACCTCCGTCGTCCTGAGCGTGCAGAAATTCCGTCGGCATATAAATATTTTCACCTTCGAGGATTTTTTTGGTGCTGTAATAATCTTCGTAATGATTGCAGTCTATCCCGTTGAAAGCATTTCCCGGTTTGTGATGCGCATGAATAACGGGCCGGTTTGACAAGTCATATTTTGCAAATTCCGTGTCTAAATCAAAATTATGTCCGCCTTCGTTTCCGTTGCTCCAGAAAATAACTGAGGGATGATTTGCATCTCTCATTACCATTTCTTTCACTAACTTTTTACCAACTTCCGTACTGTATTTTTTTTGCCAACCTGCCAATTCGTCCAGAACATAGAGTCCCAGAGAGTCGCAAATTCTTAAAAACGATTTATTGGGTGGATAATGCGAACAGCGGACAGCATTCATATTCATTTCTTTGATAAGCTGAACGTCCATCAGATCGATGTTTTTATGAACCGCTCTTCCTGTTTCCGGCCACCAAACGTGACGGTTGATGCCTTTCATTTTGATTTTGGTTCCGTTGATGTAAATTCCGTCACCTTTTCGGATTTCAATGGTTCGGAAACCAAATTTTTCTTCGGTTTGAAAGATCTTTTTTTTATTTTTATTTAAACTGAATTTCGCTGTGTAGAGATTGGGCGTTTCGGCTGTCCAGAGTCCGGGATTTTTAATTGAGAATTGAATCTGTCTTAAAGTATCACCTTTCTGAATCTGAATGTAAGATTCTCCGGCAAGATTGTTTTTAGCATCAAAAATTTCAATTTTCAGATGATTAACAGCATTGATTCCTTTTAAATAAATATTTGAGCGAAAGATTCCGTCTGCTTTTGCATCAATAGAAGTTGATGAAATATGCTCTTTCGGAGTGGCTACAAGATAAACGGGACGAAAAATCCCGCCCAAAATCCAGTAATCAGCTAAGCGTTCTGCATTATTGACTGACTTATCTGCGGACATTTTGGAAACCGTGACTTCGAGAATATTTTCTTTTCCGAACTTCAATTTATCAGAAATATCATATTTAAATTCATAGAAAGCACCCTGATGAACTGCTCCGGCAGATTGTCCATTGATTTTCACTCCGGTATCTGTCATTGAACCTTCAAATACGATGGTAACTGTTTTTCCTTTCCACGAATTTGGAACTGAGAATGTATGTTTATATAAACCTGTTTCGTCGTGAAATTTAAAATTTTTGCCGTAAGTGACGTAATCCCGCCCGTAGTTGTAAGAACCAAATCCCTGCTGTTCCCATTGTGAAGGGACTCCAATTTTGCTCCAGCTTCCTGATTTTCTTCCTTCGTTTATCCAAAAATCCCATTCTTTCGTATGCTCAGAATCTTTCCCACTCAGGAATTGGATTTCCTTAGACTGAGAATGCAGAAACTGTGAGCAAAAGCATACAAGAACAAATATTTTGGCGAAGCAACTCATTTTGCAGCAATATCAGAATCGTCTTTTTTATCATAAGATTGCGTGAGAGAAGCAACCTGCGTAACATTTATATTTTTTTGCTTTAAATTTTGGATGTTGTTCAGGTTTTGCATTTCTGGTTTTAAAGCTTTTATTTTGAAGTTTTCAAAGGTGAAATCTTTCAGATCAAACAGGTCTGATTTTTCAATAGAAAATGCTGTTTCGCAACTTAAGTCAATATTTTTAATCTTAATATTATTAGCTAATCCTTTCCTTGGTTTCTCTTCCCCTTTCAGATCAAAAAACTGACTCCATCCTTTCACATAAAGAAAAGTTTTTACGTTTCCTGTGATATTTTCAACGGTAAGATATTCATAATGCTGAGGCGTGTCGGGACGCATTTTCAGGTGCAGTAATCTGGAGGCATCTTTTACTTTAGAATTTCTCAGGATCACGTTGTAATTATGGATCGATTCACTGCCGCACGTCAGAACAGAATGACAGAATCCGAAGCTGTTGTCTTCAATCAAAATATTTCTGTTTTCGCCATTATTTGAATCCGTATCGGCTTTCGGACCTTTTCCGCCTTTCAAAGCGATCGCGTCATCATTGACCGACATATAACAGTTTTTGATTAAAAAATTGGTACACGCATCGATATCAACAGCATCAGTACTTGGCGCTTTTACCGGTTCCTTTGGAGCTAAAATGTTAATATTTAGCAATTTAACGAAATCACTTTTATAATAATGTGTACTCCAGAACGGTGAGTTTTTAATGGTAATTCCTTCCACCTGAACATTTTTTGAATGGGAAACATAGAGAATTCTAGGTCGCATTTCATCCATATTGGTGCATTTGGGGTTCCATTCCCGTCTTTTCCAGAAAGACTTCCAGAATCTCAGTCCGTTTCCGTCCAGAGTTCCTTTTCCGGAAATTGTGAAACCGTCTAAACCGTCTGCATTAATTAAAGCAGGAAAATATTTTACGGTCTGACCCTCCATTCTCGTCATCACTACCGGAAAATCATTGATGTCGTCGATGCCTTTCAGTTTTGCTCCATTTTCCAGATGCAAATGTGTTCCCTGTCTGAAGAAAACGGAACTGATGAGGAAGGTTCCTTTGGGGACGATAATAACGCCGCCGCCATTTTTTGCAGCTAAATCAATTACAGCCTGAAGTTGTTTGGTTTGCAAAATGGTACTGTCGTTTTTCAGCCCGTTTTCTGTAATGGTGTATTTTTTGCCAAGCTTATTGATGTCGGTCGGTTTATTTTCTTTAAACCATTTGGGGATTGCAGTTCCGTCCGGGAATTGATCCTGACTTTTCAGGGTTGAAGAGAGGAAAAAAAAGATCAGGAGAGAAAGAACAGAAGTGGAGGTATTTTGGAATTTCATACGATATTAAATTATTATGAATGGATTTTAATTTTAGATCAAAACCACTTAAAACGGTAAAATACTTTCGTTGGGTGAAGAAAAATATTTAATTGTTTCATTTTCATAAAAGTATACATTTTACAAATTTTCACTGTCCTGCTCTTTCGGGGTAAAACTGATCGCGAACATAAGCGAAGGAAAATTTAAATACAATTATACATTATTATAATGATAATAATTTATGGTTAAATAAATAATAATCCGACGGCTCAAAAAAAGATACCGACAATCATTATTAAAAAGAATACAATAATTAAATTTAAATGATATGACAGGCACTTTTATTGTTCAGTGGTATATTTCTCAATATTCTTTATATAATTTAAAATTATATTGCTAAATCATCTAATAAATCAGAGACACAAACCACTGGAAATAAAACACTTAAATAAACAAATAAATCACTGTAGGTGCTGATCAAAAAACCACTTACCTCAAATGAAAAAGCACATATCCAGCAAATTATTAATTTTAATACATAATATCAAATTGTTTACTTATTATTCAAATATTTGTTTTAAATTTGGAATTATCAAGAAATAAGCGTTAAAAATTACAATGTATCAGATAACAAATCAACTTCGCAAAATTGGCTTCAGTATTGATCTGATGAGTAACATTATAAAACGCAACAACTATAAGAAAGAATTCAGCACTCAGGATTACTTTTGCATCCTTCTTACGGCACAAGATCTGATCATAAAAGTTTCTGAAATTGAATATAAAATAGACGGCGGAAATGCTGTGTTTATAGGACCTCAGAAAGATCTGACCATTGATAACGCAATTGGCAAAGAAATTTACGCCATCGCATTTTCAGCTGAATTTTATGACAAGTCATCCAAAGACAGTCTTTTCCTGAACTCTCAGGTTTTTTTCAACTGCCACTCCGAAATCTTCACAGCACCTTATTTTGGAAATAATAAATACAACCAGATCATTTTGGTAGAGCGTTTGCTAAAGTTTCAGAATAAAGACGAAAGCTTATATATTTCTGCTGCTCACAATGCAATTGAGGGACTTATTTTGGATGCGTATCTTCATATAGAATACCAACCTGCCAAAAAAGATGAACGATTGGAATATGTTTCTTTTGCCAACAGATTCAGGGTTTTATTACAGAGAGACTTCAAAACTGCCAAAAAAGTTTCGCATTATGCAGATGTCCTCAAAATAACGGTGCGAAGATTGACAGAAATGACAGAATATGTGTATGGAAAATCTGCCAAACAACTCATCATTGAAAAAGTAAAACTGGAATGTGAAAAGGCAATTAAGTTTTCTAATATGACCATGTCTGAAATCGCTTTTGATCTCGGTTTCAGCGATGAAGGGAATTTCACCAATTTTGTAAAGAAACATTGTGGAAAAAAACCATCCGAAATGAGAGAAGTGTCAGTATAATTTTGTAATTTCATATGACCAAATAAATCCAATCTATTATGTGCGGTAAGTATTTTATACTTTTTTGCCTTTTCCTCACAACACTTCTAGCCGCACAAGAAGCAGATCACAACCGTATCAGCATACGACTTTTCCCTACGCAGATTTTATCTCTTACTACTGCGAAAGAATTATCAGACCAAAATCAAAACATCAAAAGACAAAATAGAAACGAGCTGCGCGCCTCCAATTTGTACGGATATCAAATCAGACTGATGAAAGAAGAGCAGCTGGCAGAGACTCCCACTAATAATTCTGAAAATCAATCTTATTTTTCAGAATCTCAGCTTATCTTTTCCACCACTTCTTCTACAACCGATCACAAAATCACCCCGACTTTTTTGGCGGATAACAACATTATTCGTGATCAACGCAATGTGAACAACAACACCGGTACTGTTGTTTATTTAATCATTACGCAATAGCTTTTTTAAATAAATACAAATTCGCACGAGTCAGCAAATAACAATAATCACTATTAAAATTTATCACCTTCACAGTCATAAACAGTATTTTGTGAAATATTTGATAAAAAATACGCTCTAATATAATTTATATTTAATCATATAATATTATGTTTAAATTTTCATAAAATCAATAAAATATAACATTTAGTAATAATTCGTTAATTTTCACAAAACATTCGTCGTTTTTCACAATTCGTGTTTCGCTGAGTGGGCGTACTTTTGCAACCGAAACTTAGAAACAATATAAAAATATTTTAATGAAAAAGATCATTATTACATCAATAGCAATATTGGGTGTGGGAACTGTTAGCGCGCAAAACGCAACTCTAAACGTAAGATTGAAACCTATTCAGACACTGGTGGTAAACGATGCTCAGAAAGTCGTAAACCTAGACTACGTAACAAAAGCTAATTACGCAGATGGGGTAAGTTCTTTGAATGCTGATCACTTAAACATCTTCAGTACAGGTGGTTTTCAGGTAAGAGTTAAAAGTGGTAGCTCTGCTTTACAAAACGGTAACAAAAACATTCAGACCAACACGATCCAGATCAAAGCAACTGCTGGTTCTGATGCAGTAAACGGAGCACAGTATTCTCAAAACGTTCTGCTTTCTGACAGCGAATCTATATTAGTAAGCTCATCAAATGGTGGTGCAGATAAAAAAATCAATGTTGAGTACAAAGGTGCAGGTGGAAATGCATATATTGACAACTACATCGCAGGACAGGATCCTACAGTATATACTACTGAACTGACTTACACGATCGTTTCTCAATAAAATTCTGAAACATTTAAAATTTATATAGAAGTGTTGCAGATTTTGCAGCACTTCTCTTTCATTACGCACTTCTTCATGAAAAACACATTCCAGCTCTTCTGCTTTTTCTTTTTTGTATTCTTTTTTAATACAAAAGCACAAACAGGAATATCTGTATCACCTCCCCGACTCTACTTTGCATCTGCTGCTGGTGTAAGCAATACAGAAAAAGTAAACGTAACCAATGTAAGTACAAAAAACAGTCTGGATCTTGCAGTAAGCCTTGGAGACTGGGAATACGATGTGAAAGGAGAAAACCAGATGCATCCCGCCAATTCGTTACCTACATCATGTACCGGCTGGATCACCATCAAAAAAGAAGATACTTATTTTTCACTGGCTCCCGGCGAAAGCCGTGAAATTGAAATTACGATTACCTCGCCTACTGTGGCAAAAGACCATCTTTCTGCCCATACTGCGCTTTTATATGTAAGCCAGATGAATCCCGTAGATGATGTAGACAGTAAAGGAGCCAATATAAAAGTAAGCATCCGGTCCGGAATCAAGATATTTCACAAAAAACCGGAAGCCACCAGAAAAAAGCTCGAGATCACTGATCTTACCTTTGATGCAGTAAAAAAGACACTGAATTTAAGTTTTGAAAATCAGGCTGACATTTGGGTAGACGGTAAAGTAAATGCTGATATTCTCAACGCAGGTAACGGTAAAAAAACAACATTGAACCCGATTGTATTCTATACAATGCCGGGAAACAAAAGACAAATGGAAATTGCGCTTCCTCAGGGTCTGGAAAAAGGAAAGTATACGGCATCAGTTCTTATAGATTACGGTGATGCAGAAAATTTAGAATTGGGTGAATTAAACTTTAGTTATGAATAAAAAGTTCTGCCTTTTCATCATGATATTTCTTCTGAATGGTCTATTCCATTCTCAAATATCCTATTCATCATGGGTAAATGGTTTTCTTCAAATCAATTCTTATCAGGGAAATACAGATCCTAATGGATACACGATGACGCTTTCCGGAAATGGAAATTTCAACATTCCCAACTGGAAAGTAACGGCAAGGCTGAAAGGTCCTATTACTGCGAACAACGGATCTTCTAATTTCCCTGCCAATAAAATTTCGTTTCAGCCAGTATCCTCAACGGGGCAGGCTTATCCCAACGCTGTCCCTACAATTGCAGAAATAGGAATTCCGCCTAATACCGTTGTAACGGATGGATCAGAATTTTTCTTAGTTCCAAAATCAAATGCACCATTGCGTAACCAGCCAGTCCAGCCAAACGGATATTACAGTTTACAGCTAAAATTCAGTATTACTGTTGCAGGAGGAACATATCTTTCTAACTATCCTACATGGACGACATTTAATGTACCGATGGAATTTACCGCCTACAGTCAAAACAACGCGATTATAGGAAGAATGGATCATACGATTCAGTTCCAGATTGCCACCCTTACGGGAACCCCATCTACAACACCCGAATTTTCGCTACAGGTAAATGGTAATGCAAGCAACGGACTTTTGGAATTCAACAGTATGCAGGATTACAAAAACGGAAAAAGCGTAACCTATCCCAATGCACTTACCGTAAAAGCCAATACCAATTTCCAGATTACGGTAAGAGCTATTCAGAATAATTTTACATCACTTGGCGGAAAAACAATTCCGGTAAGCAATGTTCAGATGAATATAACGCCTGTCACGCCAAATGCAGGTTCAGTACTTTATCCTGTTTTTCTGAATACAGCTTCACAAACTATTGCAAAGGGATCTTCCACCCAAGGTGCAAATCTGGATTATACGATAAAATATTCTACCAAGCCCAATGACGAATATTTCATCAATGCCAAACCGGACGAATATTCTGCAACTTTACAATACGAGATAACTCCGCAATAATGATCTCTTTTGGCAATCAAAATCTTATAAAATACTTTACAGCATATCTTCTTCTGATCTGCACGGTCTGTCTGTCGGCTCAAAACAGAAATGACAATGCGGTATTGGACATCCATGAAAAAACATATAACGCCGAATCTAAAATTCTTGATTTAATCATTGTCGTAAGCAATAATAACGCAAATGAAAGCTTTAAAGGCAAGATAAAGATTTCAGCTCCTGCAGGATTCAAATCAATTCTGGATCACCTTATTTTTATTGATCTTCAGAAAAATGAAAAAAAATTTATCTCTGTTAAATTTTTGGTGAGCAGCAATGCTGATGCGGGAGATGCAAAAATCAACCTTATTCTCGCCAATCAATCGGATCAGAAAATCGATGAAAAAACTGTGATCCACACTGTTGAAGAAAACAGCCTCATTCAGATGACTGCAGAAAATTCACAGATATTAAGGAGCAACCTTCAGGATTCTCTGAAAATAAGAATTAAAGTTTCCAACAAAGGGAACAGAACGCAGAAAACGACCCTCGTATTTAAAATTCCGGATCAGAACGACAGCACTATTTTTACAGAAAAAAACGGAACTCTGCGTCCACAGCAGGATTCTATATTTACATTCAGCTTTCTGCCTTCAAAAGAATTAACTAAAAGAAATATATTTACCGTAAATGTCACCGGATTTAAAGATCCGGACAAAGAAATCTTCGGAAACACAAGAATTTCTGTACAAAGTATATCAAATGTGCAGAACTTTCAGGACGAATTGCAGAATGGTTTTGCAAGCACTTCAAAAAATACAGTCACGGCAAGCTACCGCAGGATAGGCAACGATCTCAATATGTATCAGATTTTGGGAAATGGTGGATTCAACGTTTCATCAGGATATATTTTCATCAACGGAAATATGCTTTTACTGAATTCTCAGACCGAGCCTGTCATCAACAACACGTATATTTCTTACCGTCGGGAGAAAAGTGAATTTACAGTAGGAAACATCAGTAAACTTCTGGAGCTTTCACTTTTTGGAAGAGGCGTGGAATACAGCTTTCTAAATTCGGCAAAAGATAAAAAAATTGAGGTAGGTTTTATTGAGCAGAGCTTCAGTTTGCTGGAAAGAAATTCATTTCTGAAAAACGGATATGGTTTCTATGTGAAAGGAATTTTTAATCCATATAATTTTTCCCGCAACCTGTCATCCATTTATATATTTAAAAATGATCCCTATGAAAAGGCAAAACATCATTTGATAGGTACCGAATTTACCCGGAACTTTAATAACCTCTGGCAGACAACCTCAAAATTGTACGGTGGAATAAGCATCTATGACCAAAACGGGATCACGAAGCCTTCGCTAGCTTTTGAATCTCAATACTCCGGAATCATCAATCAAATGAATCTGAACGGGAATATTTTTTACAGCTCGGATTATTATCCCGGAAACAGACGGGGAAGCCTGCAGATCCAGCAAAATGCAAACATCACGGTTTTAAAAAAACATTATGCATTTGCGAATGTTTTCTATTCCAACTATTCTCCGAAATTTTACTTTTATCAAAGTCAGCTTTCGTCCGACAATCTGAAGATGGAAGCAGGATTCAATCTGGCAAAAACAGGATCTTTTGGTTATTCTTTTGCCTACCAGTATCAATATGAAAAGTCTAATTCATACAGTAATTTTCTGCCTCAGTTTCAGCAAACAGAATTATCTATTACAGCAAACAGAATTGTGGAAAGTACCAACTGGATAAGCAAAAACAAAAGACACTCTGCTCTTCTGGCATTTGAACTTGGCGCCGCACAATATCCGGGTATGGAAGATCAGCAGTTTCAAGGGAAAATGATAGCCAACTACAATTACCGGAAAATCAATTTTGCATCACAGTATCAGACAGGAAGTTACTATTTGTCGGAATATGCATTTTCCAGGCTTGCAGACAAAAATGAAAAATACAGCAGACTGAATACTTCTTTATATTACAGCAGCAATGCATTTAAAGAAAAACTGAGCATCACATCCGGTCTCGCTTATACAAAAGACAATATATACGGAAATTCACCTTCGGCATTCTGTAACCTGAAGTGGAATACAAGGTTGTATGATTTTTTCATTAATTCATCGGTGTACAATTATTCTTCTGCTAATAGGAGAAACAATATTCTCACCATTGAGGCAGGCGTTACTTTGAACGTTCAGAGAGCTCATTTGAGCACAAAAAAGAAATCGAACCTCCATGCTTTTGCATTTTATGACAAAAATAACAACAATATATTAGATTCTGACGAAGAAGCCGCTCCTCATTATTTACTGAATATCAATAACATTGCATTCAAAACGGATTCGGAAGGAAAGATCTCCTACAAAAATGTTCCATTTGGGAAATACAGGCTGAAGCAATCGATTCAGGAAGGTTGGTTTTATGATGATAAAATGTTAGATATTGATCAATATGTAGTGGATATTGCCGTTCCGCTACACCAGAACGGTACGGTAGCTGGACATATTATGTACAATTACGATCAAAAAACGGCTTTAGACTTTAATCCCAGAGCATACGGCATTACATTTACTATTTCTCGTGATGATGTGCAGATAGAAACTGCAACCACTGATGATAATGGTGAATTTATATCTTTTTTACCCATTGGAAATTATACCGCTACTCTGAATGCGAATACACTTCCTCAAAATACCTACTGTGAAACAGAACGCGTTTCTTTCTCTGTAAAAGCAGGCGAACTTTTCACACTACCTGAGTTCGTCGTCAAAGTTAAAGAGAAAAAAATACACTCTAAAAAATTTGGAACTAAGGAGTGATGAAGCCAATTAAGCTATTTAAATAAAGTGATTCAGGTTCAATCAATAGATCTTGCAAATTCTATTTAAAAACTGTGAATATCTAAACATTTACTTTAAAATTCAACATCTCCATTCACAATCTGTGCCGCAGCTCAAATTCTGAAAGATTAAAAATATGAACATTCGCGTACTGTATTCACAATAGATACTTCATTACAATAGATTTATCATTATTCAGAAAATAATATTTATTTAAATTATATCTGTTTATCGCACATTATATTATTATAAAATGTTATTTTAGTACTAAATATAAAAACTAAAATTAACCAAAATGTGTAAAATTTTTATAATTGATGATGATCCTTTTTTTGCAGAAATGCTTAAGTATCATCTGCAGTTAAATCCGGATTATGAAGTTTACCTTTTCGACACTGCCAAAGCCTGTCTTTCCAATTTATATTTAAACCCAGATATCATCTGTATCGATTTCGGATTGCCCGATATTCAGGGAGATGAGCTCTTCAAAAAGATTCACAATACTTACCCGGATCTTCCCATCATCATCATCAGCGGTCAGGAAAAAATTGAAGTAGCCATTAATTTTCTTAAAGAAGGCGCTAAAGATTACATTGTAAAAAATGAGCATTCCAAAGAGCTTTTATGGAATTCTATTTTGCGACTGAAAGAAAATATATCTTTAAGAAAAGAAGTAGAAAACCTTAAAGAAGAACTTGAGAAAAAATATACATTCGAAAAAACCATTCTCGGGCAAAGTGAAGGAATAAAAAATATATTTTCGAAAATCAATAAAGCCATCAAATCCAACATCAATGTTTCTATTACGGGAGAAACGGGAACGGGAAAAGAAGTAGTGGCAAAAGCAATACATTATAATTCTCCAAGGAAAAACAAACCTTTTGTTCCAGTAAATATGGCTGCTATCCCCAAAGAACTTGTGGAAAGCGAATTTTTCGGTCATGAAAAAGGAGCTTTTACGGGCGCAACAGACAGATCTTCCGGAAAGTTTGAGCAGGCCAACGGAGGAACTATTTTTCTGGATGAAATTGCCGAGCTGGATCTCAGTATCCAAAGCAAGCTCCTGCGTGCTCTTCAGGAAAGAGAAATTACACGGGTAGGTGGAAATCAGAAAATAAAACTGGATGTAAGAGTCATCACAGCCACCCATAAGAATCTTGCGCAGGAGGTGAAAAAAGGAAATTTCAGGGAAGATTTGTATTACCGGATCGTTGGTCTTCCTATTGAACTTCCTCCTTTACGGGAAAGAGATCAGGACACTCTTATTCTCGCCAAGCACTTTATAGAACTATTTTCTAAAGAAAATAAAATCAACCCTCCGGCTTTATCTGCCGATGCAAGAAAGAAACTTCTTGCCTACAGTTTTCCGGGAAATGTACGAGAGCTGAAATCTGTCATGGATCTTGCCTGCGTAATGTCTGACACTTCCGAAATAACAGCTGAAGATATTAATTTCTACGCTATAGAAAAAGATGCGGAATCTTTTCTGGGTGAGCAAAAAACGCTGAAACAATATACTGCAGATATTATTTTGCACTTTCTGAAAAAAAATAACAATGATGTCATCAAAACAGCGAAAGTTCTGGATATCGGCAAATCAACAATTTATAATCTGATCAATAATGTTGATCTTAAAAAAAAACACAATAACCCATGAAAGTTGCCAAACTGCTATTTATAAACGGAGAATCCCGATATGAAAGAAATGATGAAAATCTCGACTATCAGACGGCTCAGCTGGTAATAGGATATGGAGCAAGAACAATTATTGAAGACAACAGCTTCTTTGTTCTTTTAAAAGAAAAATTTCCGGGTGCAGAAATTGCCTTATCATCTTCTTCGGGAGAAATTTTCAGTAATGAAGTGTACGATGATAGTGTAGTGGTAACTGTTATCGGGTTTTCAACCTCTCATATTACAACATCACAGATTAATACTGAAGATTTCCCGAACAGTTTTGAAGCTGGGAAATGCCTTTTGGAAAAACTTCCCAAAAAAGATCTGAAATGGGTTTTTGTGTTATCGGACGGAAGTCTCGTCAATGGCAGTCAGCTGGTACAGGGACTGAATGCGGTGCGCCCTGAAAACGTTTTGATTTCAGGAGGATTGGCGGGAGACGGAGACAGATTTGAGAAAACTGCGGTTGGGCTGAATCAAACACCTGTGCCCAACCAGATTGTAGCTGTCGGGTTTTACGGAGAAAATCTGGAATTGTCTCACGCCTCCTACGGCGGCTGGGAAAGTTTCGGGCTGGAAAGAACTGTTACTCACTCGCACAACAATATTCTTTACGAAATAGATCACAGAAATGCGCTTGATCTTTATAAAAAATATCTTGGAAAATATGCCGAGGAACTTCCCGGTTCTGCGCTCCTTTTTCCTTTATCTATTAAATCTGATGACAATTCTTCTCCGGTGGTACGGACTATTCTTTCTATCAATGAGAAAAGCAATATGATGGTTTTTGCAGGAGACCTCCCGGAAGGAAGTAAAGTAAGATTTATGAAAGCAAATATGGATCGATTGATCGACGCTGCTCATGATGCTGCCAGCCAATGTCTGCAAATGATCCCCAACAAGCCAAAACTCGCTGTCATTATAAGCTGCGTCGGACGTAAATTGGTTCTAGGAGACCGTACCAACGAAGAAGCCGAAATGATAAAAGACGTATTGGGATACGATCCTATCATCACAGGTTTTTATTCTTACGGCGAAATATCTCCGTTGAAACCTTTTGATGATTGCGCACTGCATAACCAGACCATTACTATTACAACCATTAACGAAAAAGAATACAATGGAAACAGAATTCCATAAACTCTTACAAAGACAGATCAACAAGCATCTTACTGATGACTGTATCTCTCACCCTCAATTCAAAAATTTCATTAATGCTGTCAATCAATCCTACAAATCTTTTGAGAGAGATAAAGAATTGATGGATCACGCTTTTAAACAGAGCGAGGAAGAATATCAGGAAATTTACATTAATCTCAAGAATGAAAACCTCCTGAAGCAGAAATCGGTTTCCAATCTTTATGAGTTTATAAAAATCCTGGACCCTTCTGTTGAAAATCAAGACTCTGAAGATCTGGCTGAGCTGTCATCTTACGTGAAAGAGCAACTGAAAAAGAGAATCTCCCTACAGAAACAGCTGAACAAACAGCTTGATTTTCAGAATCTCCTCATGGATATTTCTTCAGAATACATCAATATTCCCATAGAAAAGGTATCGCAGAGCATCAATAAATCCCTCCAGGAGATGAGTGAATTTGTAAAGGCCGACAGAGCTTATATTTTTAATTATGATTTTGAAAAAAATACCTGCTCCAATGTTTTTGAGTACTGCAATGAAGGAATCAGTCCGCAAATAAAAAATCTTCAGAATATACCTCTCGAAACCATCGGTGACTGGGTGGAAATCACCAAAAAAGGCGAAACTATCTATTATCCCAACGTAAACAGATTACCAGAAAGCAGTCACAAAATTCTTTTACAGGAACAGGATATTAAAAGTCTCCTCGTCATTCCTGCAATGATGCAAAGCGAATGTCTTGGTTTTGTAGGATTTGATTTTGTAAAAGATTACCATGAGCTTTCGGATACCGAGAAAAATCTTCTTACCATTTTCACTCAGATTCTCGTGAATGTAAGAGAGCGTATTTTCCTTGAAAGAGACCTCTCAAGAACCGTAGAAATTCTGAAAAGGTTACTGGCAAATCTACAATTCGGAATCCTGATGGAAGACGAAAACCGCAAAATTATTTTTAGTAATGATCTGTTTTGCGACATGTTTAACATTCCGGTTTCCTCTGATGATATGATCGGAGCAGACTGTACAAATTCTGCCGAGGAGTCAAAAACTTTATTTAAAAATGAGGATTATTTTGTAGAAAGAATCAATGAAATTCTGGAACAAAAGAATATTGTTACCAATGAGCTTCTGGAAACCCAAAGCGGAAAGTTTCTGGAAAGAGATTACATTCCTATTTTCATTAATGATCATTACAAAGGACATCTGTGGAAATACAATGATATAACAGAACGTGTAGTTACTCAAAATCTTCTGAAACAGAGCGAAGAGCGCAACAGAATGATCATGGATTCTGCGATGAACGTCATTGTGATTACCAACCACAAAGGGGAGATAACGTTTTGGAACAAAAGCGCAGTTTCCACTTTCGGATGGACAAAGGAAGAAATGGAAGGCGAGCAGATTATTGGAAAAATTATTCCGAAGAAAAATAAAAAGCTTTATAAGGTAATGTTGAACAGACAGCTGGAACTTAATGTAATCAAAAAAAACGGAGGAGAACTTACGGTAGAAATGTCCGTGATCGCAGTAACTCAGGATAACAACAAGCACTACTGTTACTTTATTAAAGATATATCCGAGAGAAAAAGAGCAGAAGAGCATCTTAGAAGACAGGAAGAAAAGTACAGGAATATGATTGCCAATATGAATCTGGGACTGCTGGAAGTAGATAATCAGGAAGTGATTCTCTATGCCAATCAAAGCTTCTGCAATGTGTCTGGCTACGATATGGATGAATTAATCGGGAAAAATCCCTCGCAGATTTTTTTACACGGAGAAAACAGTGTAGAGTTTGTGCAGGAGCAGCTCCAATTAAGAAAAGAAGGGGTCTCAAGTGTCTATCAGTTGCCGGTAAAAAACAAGAGAGGCGAAATAAGATGGTGGGCAATAAGCGGAGCACCGAATTATGATGACAATGGCAATCAGCTGGGCTCCATAGGAATACATCTGGATGTTACCGATCAGAAAAATCTGGAAGAAGAACTGAAACAGGAAAAGGCAAAAGCCCTGGAGGCTTCCAAAGCTAAAGAAGTATTTCTTGCCAATATGAGCCACGAAATAAGAACTCCGCTCAACGCTATCATTGGTTTTTTACGGGAACTGAAAAGAATAAACCAAAACAATGGCACGCAGAAACAGTTCATAGAAAACAGCTACAACGCTTCGCATCATTTATTGTCGATTATTAACAATATTCTTGACATGTCAAAAATAGAATCCGGAGAAATGTCACTGGATAATAAAAATTTTTCACTACAGGAGAGTATTCACAATGTGATTGCCATTCTTCAGTCTAAAGCAAAAGAAAAAAAGCTGAAGCTTACCACAGATTTTTCTTTGGATATTTCCACCACGCTGAAAGGAGATTCTTTAAAAATAGAACAGATTTTGTTCAATATCATCGGAAACTCTCTGAAATTCACGAGCAAAGGCGAAATTAAAATTGAATGTAATCTTGTAAAAGACTTTCCGGACAGGCAGACAATCACCATCGTCATTACCGATACCGGAATAGGAATGAGCGAAGAATATGTAAAAAATATTTTTAAAAAATTCAATCAGGAAGACAGCTCTGTTTCCCGAAAATACGGTGGTACAGGGCTGGGAATGCCTATTACCAGAGAGCTGGTAAAATTGATGAAAGGTGATATCATGGTCAGCAGTGAAAAAAATGTAGGTACATCTATTACAGTAAAATTAACAATTGATAAAGGAAATGAAAGAGCGCGTAAAGAGACCTGGGAAAAACAAAATATTTCTATCGCCGGAACCAAAGTTCTGCTTGCCGAAGATAATGAGCTCAATCAGTTAGTTGCAGAAAATTCACTGAATCATTTTTCCTGCATTGTGACCAAAGCAGACCATGGGAAGATGGCTGTAGATCTGGCAAAAAATGAACCTTTTGATATTATTCTGATGGATATTCAGATGCCGGAAATGGACGGCATTGAAGCAACCAGAGTCTTACGGAGAGAACTTGGTATTACAACGCCCATTATTGCTCTCACTGCCAATGCTTTCAAAACTGAGATCGACAACTGCATCAATGCAGGAATGGATGATTATATCACCAAACCATTCATCGAGGAAAATCTGCTCAAGATCATCTATAAATATACCAAAAATGCTCCTCATCTCCATCAAAAAAGATCTGGCAAAAACGAAGTGCTTTATGATCTTAAAAACCTGCATACCCTCAGCCGCGGCAATGATGATTTTATTCAGAAAATGCTCTCCATATTCATCTCGCAGACTCAGGAAACAATCCCTCTTGTGGAAAAAGCATTTGATGAAGGAAACAATGCCGAGATTGCAAGACTGATTCATAAAATAAAACCAAGTATTGAAGGGATCAAAATCTACTCTATCAGAGAAGACGTCAAAAATTTAGAAATTTCTGCTAAGGAGCAAAAAACAGAACTTAAAGAACTGTATCCTCTGTTTGAAAAAATAAAACAAACCCTAAACACCGTTATTATCCAGCTACAAGAAGAATTAAAGAAGCTTTAAAATTCAAAATTAAGAACAGATTCCATTATTTGGAAATTCTACTTTACTTAAATTACTGATTATTAAATATTTAAATTAAGGCATAAAAGTAGAGATAGTATTTTCAAATCAATAAAATGGAGACAAAACATCAAAATCTTAAATTCTTTATTGTGGATGACGACCGGTTCTGCGGAAGTGTTTATGAACAGTATCTGAAAAATCATCAGTATGAAGACATTACCTACTTCTGCAATGGTGAAGAAGCTTTGGATGAACTTCATCAGAAGCCGGACATTATTTTTCTGGATCACAATATGGAAGATATGAATGGTTTTGAGGTTTTAAAGAAAATAAAAAGATACGATCCGAATATCTACGTAATCATGGTTTCTGCGCAGGAAAATATTGATACAGCAGTTAATGCCCTGAAATATGGTGCCTTCGACTATCTGGTGAAAGATGCCTATGTGTGCGAAAAAATGACCGAAACAATACAGAAAATCTTACAGATAAAAGAAGAAATGTCTGGTAATCAAATGAAAGGCTTCAAAAAATTCTTTTCTATTGTATTTTAAATGGTATGCTAAAAAACATTCTTATATCATCCTTTTTTATTCTTTTGCTCGTGTCCTGCAAAACGTATAATGTCCTGGAAGAAGAGCAGGCTTCCCGGGATATGAAGGATTTCAGCTATGATCCGAACTATGAATACAGAATTCGTAAAGACGATAAAATTACGCTTTCCGTCTGGGGGCAGGATGATCTGAGTGTAGGCTCTGTATACGGAATTTATAATTCCAATGAAGTCTACGGAAAGTGGCTTCTGGTAGATATCAACGGGAATATAGAGATTCCAAAACTGGGCACAACTTCTGTTTTGGGAAAATCTGTTCCGGAACTGAAAGAGGAAATCAAAACAAAGCTAAAAAAGTGGCTTGTAAATCCGGTGATCGATGTAAAAGTTCTCAACAAAGAAATTGCCATAATGGGGGAAGTGAGAAATCCGGCTGTCATCCAGGTAGATAAAGACCAGAACACTCTACTGGAACTGATCTCAAAAGCCGGCGGATTTGAAATGTATGCAAATTTAAAATCGATTAAAATTCTGAGACAGGAAGGTGAAAACGTGCGCGTTACCAATATTGATCTCACCAAAATGAAAAATGTTCCCAACCAGAATATTCTTCTTCATCCCGGCGATTATATCATTGTTCCTTCCAAAAAAAGTAAAGATTTTGATAAGAGAATTTCTACCATCATTCCTTTCGCAACCGTTACTTCCGCAGCAGCTATTTTGATAGGATTACTATAAAATCTATCCCAATGAATAATGATAATATAAGATTTCTGAAGCCACTGTTACGAGGATTTCCTATCATCGTTCTGGCAATGCTTATTGCGGTTTTGGCAGCAAAAAAATATCTCAACTATGTAACGCCGATGTACGAAAGCACAGCGAAACTAAAGCTTGCAGATACGCAGGAAGGTGTTCCGAGTGCCAATCTCTTCAAAGATTTTGATGTCTTTGCCACACCCAACAAAATAAACACAGAAATAGAAGTTCTGAAATCTACATCATTAATCGAAAAAACACTGTCAAAACTGCCTTTTTCAACAGAAATCTACAGAAAAGGAAAAGTGCGGTCTGTAGAATTGTTCGACGACTCTCCCATAAAGGTTGAAAGCACATTTAAAGATGAAAAAAATAATGATCAGAGATTTATTATCAACATTGTATCGAATCAGAATTTCACCCTCAAAGCTTCGGGCTCTGCAAAAGAAATAAAAGGTGTTTTCGGAGTTCCTGCAGCGGTAGAGGGAGGGAAAATCTTAATCTCTAAAAATGACAGTTACCTTCAGTCCAAAGCGGATGCTAAACTCATTGATCAGTACGAAGTGGAATTCCTGAGCCGAGAAAAACTTTTGGATAAAGTAAATAAAAATCTTGATATTGTTTCGGTGGACAAAGATGTTCCTGTCATCAGAATCAATTATAAAAGCAATGTTCCGGAGAAAGCGAGTCTTCTGGTAAACACACTTGCCGAAACCTACATTCAGGATTATATTGAAAATAAATACCGGGCAGCAAACACAACGGTTGACTTTCTGAAAAACGAAATAGGACAGGCAAACAATAAGCTTTCCAATGCAGAAAACCGCATAGAAAACTACCGGAACAAAGAAAACATCATCAACATTCCCCAGGAAACAGAAACTGATCTCCGAAAAATTTCTCAGCTTAAAATTCAGAAAAGCAACCTGAAAATGAATCTGGATGCCATTAAAAACCTGAACAGTTATATTGCTGAAGGCAAAGACAATTATCTTGATCTCGCACCCAATTTTGAAGCATTCAACGATCTTCTTTCTACAGAAATGGTGAAGAATATGAAGCAGTTTCAGGCAGAAAAAAAAGAATTGCTCCTCACCTACACTCCGGAACACGAAAAAGTAAAGATTATTGATGCTAAAATTAAAGATCTTACCGATTATCAAACCGAAAGCATAAGAAATACAGAGAAAAATTTACAAATCAAATACAATAATATCAACCGTGATATTCAGGTTGCAGAGCAGGCTTTTACCGGTCTTCCGGAGAAGGAAAAACTGATGAATATTATGAACCGCGAATTTAATCTCTACGAAAAAAACTACAATTTCCTGAACGAAAAAAGAATAGATGCCGAGATCGCGAAAGCAGCAAAAATATCTTTCCATAAAATTATAACGCGGGGAGAAATTCCCAGACAGCCGGTTTCGCCAATGCGCGCCATCATCATCATCGTTGCAGCCATCATGAGTATGATGGTTTCTATTGCCTTGATCTACACCGTGCATTTTGCAAAATCCAAAGTGAATGATGTCTATACCATCGAAAAAAACAGCTCCATCCCTGTTGCATTCACCACTCCTTACATCAAAAATAAGGAAAAAACAATGCACCATTTCCTTGAAAATGTACTGGAAATGGAACTTAAAGAAATCATTAAAGATAAAAATCTGATCTGCATCACTTCTTATGATCAGGCAGAACAGCACGCATTTCATTCAAAAAACATCATAAAAGCATTGCAGGCACAGTCCAGAAAAATATTGGTGATCGACGTTGCAGGAAATTTAAAAAATAATGAAGCCAATGATTATATCAACTTTTCAGAAGAAAAAAATCTACGGTTAACGTCAACGGATATACAAAATCTGATCCGTGAGAAAATGGCAGGAAATGAACTTTGCATCATCAATAACCAGTCGGTAAAACAAGGGAAACTTCCTCTGCTGTTCCTGAAAATGGCAGATGAAAATCTTTTTGTTCTGGACAGCCGGAATACTGCTGAAAAAACAATACTGAACGTGGAGCTGCTGAAAGATGAATACAAACTCGCCAACCTTTGGTTTGTACTTAACAAAGAAAGGTACAACCCAAGTTTAATGACGTCTGTTAAAAATTTTATAAACAGAAAAAGATCTTGAAAAAGCTTACAGAATTATTTCGCAGACCCACATCTTTGGTTTTCGCCGACCAGCTGATTTTCAGCGGAAGCAATTTTCTGCTGACATTTTTGCTTGCCCGGAAGCTGGGAATATCAGATTTTGGTCTGTTTTCTTCCGTGCTGCTGGTGACCTACCTTTTGGTGGGCATCTGCAACGCAATTTTGGTGCAGCCTTTCCAAATTCTGTCAGCAAAAGCATTTACAAAAAAATCACTGGGATTTGTTTTTCTGGCTTCGGTGGTTTTGATTTTAATGTTCTCTGCGCTGATGTTTATTATTAAATTTCTGCCAGTTCTCTCACTATCGTTTTTTAAAAATAACACATCCGCAATTATTGCCTTTTCTGCGGCCTATGTTTTTCAGGATTTTCTTAGAAAGATTCTGCTTTCGATAGACCGCATACAACTTGTACTTTTTATCGACAGTATTTTTCTTATCGCTTTTCCTTTACTCTGGCTGGAAAAAGATCTTGACTTGGGAAAAAGTCTTCTTATCATAGGTATTGCGAATGCCGCTGCTTCTTTTCCCGGAGTTTGGTTCTGCATAAGAAATTCTGAATTCGGTTTAAAAAATGCTTCGATTTTTCATTATCACTTTACAGAAGGAAAATGGCTTCTGAGCGCTTCTCTTGTTCAGTGGTTTTCGAATAATTTTTTTACGCTCGTTGCCGGAATTTATCTGGGAGTGAATGCCTTGGGAGCCCTGAGGCTGGTTCAGTCGTTTTTTGGAGTCATTAATGTTGTTCTTCAGACCCTTGAAAATTATTACCTCCCAAAAACCGCTCAGCTTCATTATCAGAACAAAAAAGAGGAAAAAAAATCGCTTCTTTTAAGAATATCAAAAGGAATGCTTGCTTTAGGAATTCTTATTATCGGTTTTTTTATCTTTTCAGAACCTTTGATTACGGTCTTGGGCGGCGCAAAATATCAGCAGTATGGTTTTGTTATCAAGCTGGTTTCCTCTTTATATATCGTAATTTTATACAGCTACCCTACCCGGATTTCGATCAGAATTCTGGAACAGAATAAAGCTTTCTTTGTAGGCTACTGCATTTCGTTTGTGTTTTCGCTGCTCAGTTTTCATTTTTTACTGACGTACGGAGGACTTTACGGTGCAGTTGCGGGTCTTGGCATTAATCAGGTTTTAATGATTCTGTACTGGAAAATGTTATTGAACAGAAAACACATTTCGGTATGGGCATAGTACATTTGATATTGGGGAAAGCAAATCCTGAAAAGATGAACGGCGTGAATAAAGTTGTTTACAATATTGCTACGAAACAGGCTGAGAATAATCAGGATGTAGAAGTCTGGGGAATTTCCGAAAACACGGAAATCAATTATCCTGAAAGAAATTTCAGAACAAAAATTTTTAAAAGGGGAAAAAATCTCTTTTTCATACCTGAGGATCTTAAAACAGAAATAATCAACAGCAGCGCATCTAATGTTTATCATATTCACGGCGGTTGGATTCCTGTATTTTGGTCTTTAAGCAAATTTTTAAGAAAACACAAATTCATATATATCATTACGCCACACGGTGCGTACAATGCAGTCGCAATGCATAAAAGTATATTGATAAAAAAGATATACCTGGAATTATTTGAAAAAACCGTCATCCGGAATGCATCAAAAATTCACTGCATTGGCGAAAGCGAATTAGAGGGTTTACAGTCGATTGCCCCGAAAAAAAAAGGTATTCTTATTCCGTACGGATTTACAAGATTAAAACACAATTCCGTTTTTAGTACTCAGAAAGAAAACCTTATTTTCGGATTTGTAGGACGACTGGATATTTACACAAAAGGTCTGGATCTGCTTGTCGAAAGTTTTGCCGAATTTTCAAAGGCGGATCCCGATTCTACTTTGTGGATCGTAGGCGATAGCAATGAAAAAGATCTGCTTCATCAAAAGATTAAATTATTAGGAATCGAGAATAAAACAGTTCTTTTCGGCAGTAGATTTGGCGAAGAAAAAAATGAACTTATAAAAAAAATGGATGTTTTTGTGCATCCGTCGAGAAATGAAGGGCTGCCTGTTTCCGTTATCGAGGCTGCAAATTTCGGAAGACCCTGCATCGTTACCAAAAATACCAATATCGGCTATCTTATTGAACAGTATAACGCAGGGATCACTGTTTCGTCTCCGGATGCCGCTCTTCTTACCAAAGCTTTTTTTGAAATTTCCAAAATATGGAAAGATCACCAAAACTATGTGAATATGTGCGAAAATGCCGTAAAAATGGTAGAAGAAGCCTTCGACTGGAATCATATTCTCGAAGCAATGAACACAAAACTCTACAATGGCTGAAATGGAAACGTTATCTCTTCAACATCAGCAATTTCTGAAAAAGATCAATAATCAGCTGTTTATTATTCTGCTGCTAATGGTAGCATGTTTTTTTACATGGAGCGAAAATGTAAACATTACAAGGGCCATAAAAGTTGTCGGAAGAATGGGCGTAATGCTTTCATCTATTGTTGTATATCTGAAGATCATCAGATACGGCAGCATCAATTCCTTAGCATATAAAAATATCTTTTCGCCGATTTTATATATGGGTTATCTGGTGTTAGGTTTCATCTCATTTTCATGGAGTACAAATCCAGGATTTAGTGCTTTACAGTGGTTTATGACCGTACAAAGTTTCGTTTTTGCCTATTTCTTCGTAAAAAGTCTCAGAATATTGGATGTCTATTTTGAAGGTCACACGATCAGATTGTATCACCTCTTAGGAAATACCGTTTTTGTTCTTCAACTGGTTTTTGTCATCGGAATGTGGGTTTCTCCGGAAGTATTTTTCCGTCTTACAGATGGCGGCGCAGAGGCCAGACTGGGAGGAACAATGATGAACCCGAACGAGCTTGGTATGCTTGCCGGAGTAGGCGCTGCCTGCCTTATCTTCGATCTCTACCGCTTCAAAAAGAAAACCTGGACGGTTATAAAAATCCTTATCATTCTGTATGCCTTATTGATGACCGGATCAAGATCTTCTCTGATCGGTGTTTTGCTAATCGTTTTTTTCCATATCAACCAGACCAGGCAGAAGACGCCGAAATTGGCCATTATTGCACTTGTTGCGATGGTTACACCATTTGCAGTTTATACCGTCATTCTGAAAGGCGGTGATCAGGAAAGGCTGGAAGAAATCATGAGCCTTACGGGGAGACTGCCCTTTTGGAATGCTCTCATCACAGAAGGCCTCCCCAGAGAACCGCTTCTGGGCTTCGGTTTTATGAGGATCGACTACAAAGAGTTTTTCCAGAGCGCACATACCTACCCCGGAAAAATGACGCACAATACGTTTATGCAGGTTCTTATGAATCTGGGCTTTATCGGGTTTACTATCGTACTTTTTCAGGTGTTTTTTACCGTAAAATCGATATTATCCGAGCAGAAAGAACTTAAACTGATGCTCATCGGTATTCTTATTCCCATTGTCATTAATTCCTTTACAGAATTTGGGATCTTTGGTGAAAGCAACTACGGAATTTTATTTTATCAGATCATCATTTTTTCTATTGCTTTCCGAAACAACAATCACCTCACAAGATTGCAGAAAATCGTCTTGAAGAAAAAAAGACCGGACTTACTGCAAAATTAAATTCCACAGAACAACATCTTTTCCATTTTTTGGAATTTTAATTCATTTTAAATTTATTTAAATTACTCATTATCAATACGATAATCTTTTGGCAGATATTTTTATGCTATTCTGGTATAATCATCAGCAATGAAAACATTATTTAGAAATACCGGCTACAGATTATTTACAGCAAAAAGAGAAGACAGTCATAAAATCTCTTTTTCGTACATCAAAAATGCTGACGGAACGGTACGATGGTTTTGGAATGCAAATACCCGAAAGCCTCTTTTTCTAAAATTTTATACTCCTTCCACACCGAAAGCAAAACTTTTTGAACTATTGGTAAAAGCCGTTTTTGCGCTGCATCTTCAGAAATTTGTTTTTAAGAAGGAAGTTGTTTATTACACAAAAAATGAAGATCCGGTTTTCGATATAGAAAGTGACTGGGCAATTTTTACCGGAACAGTAGGCCCAAACAACAAAGCACTTCTGTTCAGCGGAGGATATTTTTACAAAATCGCTGAGACAGAGTCTGCAAAAAAGCTGATTGCCACAGAAAACAAAATTCTGACAAAGATCATTTCGAGGGATAAATTGGAAGTTCCGAAAGCATTGATGATCAGTGAAAATATCGTTCAGTTATCCGATATTTCAAAAGGCGGAACCCGTGGAAATTCCTTTTCACAGATCCACGCAGATGCATTGATGGCGATTTCTGCACACCACAACAGACAGACGAAAATATCTGACTGGACTTATTTTCACCATTTAAAAAAACAATTTTCGGAAATTGAAGATGAAAGAATTCCGAAAAATATGATACGAAAAATAAACACGATTCTGAGACATATTGATGAAAAGGAAAACATCGAAGTGGCGTTTTCCCAAGGAGATTTTACCTCGTGGAACTGTTATGTAAAGAATGATAAGCTTGCCGTGTATGACTGGGAATTGTCTTCCACAGAAAGACCGAAAGCATTTGATTTCTTTCATTTTATCATTCAAAACGGAATTTTAGTCCAGAGAAAAAGCTGGAAAGAAATTCACGCAGAGATTATAGAAAAAAATAAAATGACATTCCGGTTCAGCGAGGAAGACCTCCAGAAATATGTAAAGTATTATCTCCTCACAAACACGCTTTCTTATCTCAAAATATATTCTCTGCAGGACAAATGGCATCTTCAGATACACTGGCTTTTACAAACCTGGAACGAAGCTCTGAACATTATTCTTAAAGATCATTCTACGGAAAGAGAACTTGTCATTCTGGATACTTTTGATGCGCTTTATCATACTGATTATGCTGCTTTGAAATTTCACAGCGAGGAACCTGAAAAGCTGTCCTTAAATTCTGATATTGACCTCATTATTCCTTCTGAAAATGCTCAGAAATTAGTTCGATATTTATCTGAACACAGCCTTGTACGTAAAGTTTCAACAGTGAAAAAATCTTTTATGCAGACGGTAAGAATAGTTACCACCCAGAACGAAATTCTCAATCTCGACCTTATTTATCAGCTGAAATGGAAACACTTACAGATCATGGATGTCTCAAAAATTCTTGAAAACAGAAGAAAGAACAGGTTTGGCGTTTTCAAAGTTTCACCAAAAGATACTGCCCGTTTTATTGATCTTTTTTACAGCCTGAATCATGCAGAAATTCCTCAAGCTTATGAGCAGCTTATTTTACAACATTTAAAATCACAGAAAATAACTGACAGAGAACTCACCATTAATTCTCTGAAAATGAAGCCTTACAACAGAGGATTTAATTATTTTAAAAATATTTTTAACTATTTAAAGGATTCCTTTGCAGAGAAGGGGTTTGTCATCACATTCAGCGGTGTAGACGGAGCAGGAAAATCCACAGTAATAGCAGAAGTTTCCGAACTGATTGAAAAACGTTACCGAAGACCCGTCAAAGTTCTGAGACACAGACCTTCCCTCCTTCCGATCCTGAGTGTGTGGACGAAAGGAAAGAAAAAGGCACATGAAGATGCGGTAAACTCTTTGCCGAGACAGGGAAACAACAGGAATTCTATTTCCTCTTTATTGCGATTCGGATATTATTATACAGATTATATTTTAGGACAGTTTGTGATCTACACGAAATATATTTTGCGGGGGAAAATTGTTTTATACGACAGGTATTATTTCGATTTTATTGCCGACGCAAAAAGGAGCAATATTCAGCTTCCAAAATCGGTAACGGAGACAGGATATCAACTTCTGATGAAACCGGAATTCAACTTCTTCCTGTATGCTGCGCCGGAAAGAATACTGACGCGCAAAAAAGAACTTTCTTATCATTCGATTTGTGATCTTACATCGGAGTACAGCGCTCTTTTTTCTAAACTGGAAAGGAAAAACCGGAAAGTAAAATATCTTGCCATTGAAAACAATGATCTTGACATGACCTTAGGAACGATTATGAACACAATAATCAAAGAGAGATGAAAAAGCTCGTCGCAAAAATTATACAATTAAGAAATCCCAATTTTACCATTGATGAGTCATTAAACTCAGGAGCGGTTTTTCAGTTTTTCATGATTCAGTTCTGGAGTATCATCCGGGGTTTGAGAATGATTTTCCTCTTTAGAAATCCCAAAGGAATGCTTTTGGGAAAAAGAATACATTTTTTTAATCTTTCTAAAATAAAATGGGGAAAGTTTCTGCGGCTGGGAAATGACGTTTATATTTCTGCCCTTTCCACACACGGAATTGAATTTGGGGATCATGTATCGATCGGCGCTTTCAGCAGAGTGATAGTTTCCACATCATTAAATAATATCGGAGAAAGAATAAAGATAGGCAACAATGTGGGAATCGGAGAATTTGCTTATCTCGGAGGTTCCGGCGGTCTGGAAATCGGGGACGAATGCATTGTGGGACAGTACCTGAGCTGTCACCCGGAAAATCATAATTATGAAAATCCAGAAATTTCGATCCGGCTTCAGGGCGTTACCCGAAAAGGAATAAAGATTGGGAAAAACTGCTGGATAGGAAGCAAAGTCACCATTCTGGACGGTGTGGAGATAGGAAACGGCTGTATTCTGGCGGCAGGAAGTGTGATTACCAGATCTTTTCCGGACCACAGCATTATCGGCGGAGTTCCCGCAAAACTTTTAAAAACAAGAACACATGAAAATCAATCAGACGATACTCGCCACCTGCTACGCCATCAATCCGTATAAAGGATCGGAAGATGCAATGGGATGGAATTTTTTGTATCAGATTGCCAGATTTCGTAAAGTTTTTGTGGTGACGAGAGAAAACAACAAAATCGCCATTGAGACCTATATGAAAGAAAATCCTGATCCTCTGTATCAGAATATGAATTTCCTGTATTTTGACCTTCCCTACTGGATGCGTTTCTGGAAAAAAGGAGGCCGTGGTGCACTTTTGTATTATTATCTTTGGCAACGGGGTATTGTTTCATTTATAAAAAAACAGAATTTAGATTTCGACATCGTGCATAATGTGAATTTTCATAACGACTGGACTCCCAGTTTTCTATGGAAACTAAAAAAGCCATTGGTTTGGGGGCCTGTAGGACATCATCCTCTCATTCCAAGACAATACCTGAAAGATTATTCTCAAAAATATTTCGTTAAAGACCGTTTGACGTGGCTGGTGAAAAACTTTTTCTGGAAATTTTCGCCTTCACTGAAGAAAACCGTTCAGCATTCTCATCACATCTGGTGTATGAACAGCGGAGTTCCGGATAAACTTAATCTCAAAAAAGGTCAGTATTCGCTTTATCCTTCCGTTGCTTCTGAGGATTTTTATCTGGAAAATGAAGTAATGATCAAATCAGATTTTACTGTGATCAGCGTGGGAAGATTTGTCCCGTTGAAAGGTTTTGATCTTACGATCCGCTCATTTATACAATTTACAGGTCAGCTTTCTGAAAAAGAAAAAGCGATATGTAAATTAATTTTGATAGGAACCGGTGGACAAAAGCAGTTCTACAAAGATTTAATACAGAAAAATAATGCTGAACATACGATTGAAATCATGGAATGGATCGACCGCAGAGAATTGATGAATAGATACAGACAAGCTTCGGTTTTTCTTTTTCCATCTCATGAAGGAGCAGGAATGGTGGTTCCGGAAGCACTTTCTTTCGGACTTCCTGTAGTCTGCCTGCAAAATGAAGGTCCCGGAGAATTTATTACCGAAAAATGCGGTTTTACTGTACCAGTGCAGCAATACAATCAAACGGTACAGGAACTGAGTGGAGCTTTGATGAAATTGTTTTCCGATAAAGATCTTCAACAAGAAATGAGCACAGAAGCCAGAAAACATTATCTGGAAAGATTCTCTTGGGAAAAAAGAGGCGCTCATCTGGATACAATCTATAACGAAATTGAGCGATGATAAGAATTGTATCTGTTCATCTTCTGAATGATTACAGCGGAAGTCCGAAAGTCCTGATGCAGCTTCTGAAATCCTGGACAAAAAACGGAATAGATGCCCATCTTTTTACCTCAGGCGGAAGAAAGGGATTTTTAACAGATATTCCGGGAGTAAAAAATCATTTGTTCTGGTACCGTTTTTCATCAAATGCCTGGGTAAGAATTTTTAATTTCTTTCTGAGCCAGTTTTTTCTGATGATTCAATTATTGTTTTTCCTGAAAAAAAATGATGTCGTTTATATCAATACCGTTTTGCCCTTCGGAGCGGCACTTGCCGGCAAGATGAGCGGCTGTAAAATTATCTATCATATCCACGAAACTTCGGTAAAACCAAAAATATTTAAAAATCTTCTTTTCGGTATGGCAAAAATAACTGCCGATAAAATTGTTTTTGTCTCAGAATATCTTTTAAAACAGGAATCTTTAATTAAAAATCAGGAGCTTTTGTACAATGTTCTGGAAAGTGATTTTGCTGAAAAAGCAGACCGTCTGCGAAACCGGAAAAAAGGAATTCCTGTGGTTTTGATGATCTGTTCTTTGAAACGGTACAAAGGAGTGGACGAATTTCTTGAATTGGCGCGAAGAAATCCTTTCTATATTTTTAAACTTGTGGTTAACGCCACAGAACTGGAAATTCAGGACTATTTTAAAGGCAAAGAAATTCCCGAACTTTTTATTATTTATCCCACGCAAACGGATACCCATCCTTTTTATCAGGAGGCAAGCGTCATTCTTAATCTTTCACATCCGGATCTTTGGATAGAAACTTTCGGACTTACAGTTCTGGAAGGAATGCGCTACGGTCTGCCCGCCATTGTAGCACCTGTAGGAGGCGTTACAGAACTGGTAGAAGACCATAAAAACGGTTTTTTAATTGATTCTAAAAATATCGGTGAACTTTCTGAAAAATTAAACCTCATCTTGAACAGTCCATCTGTTTACGGATCTTTCAGTGAGGCATCTTATGAGAAAAGTCTCTTGTTTTCTGAAGCCTATTTTGAACAAAAATCGCTCGATATTGTTTCCAATTTATAAGTTATTTTCCAGATTATGGAAATCAGGCATTATTTAATTTTATTTAAATCACTCATTACCAATAAATTAAAATTAAATTTCAATTTGGAATACAAATAGTCATTGTTTATTTAAATAAAATAATCATGAAGACAAAAGTAGCAATTATAGGAACAGTAGGTCTCCCTGCAAACTATGGCGGATTTGAAACCTTAACTGCTCACCTTGTAGAAGAACTTTCAGACCAGTACGACTTCACGGTTTACTGCTCTTCAAAAAAATACAGCAACGAACAAATAGTGGACAGCTGGAAAGGCGCAAAACTGAAATATCTTCCTCTGAATGCAAACGGAATCCAAAGTATTCCTTACGATACATTATCCATTCTTCATGCTGTATTCAGAAGTGATGTTTTACTGATCCTGGGTGTTGCCGGAGCGTGGCTTTTACCTTTTGTAAAATTATTCACAAAGAAAAAGATTATCGTTTCCATTGACGGAATAGAATGGAAACGGGGTAAATGGTCCGGTCCCGCAAAATTGTATCTTTGGTGGGCAGAAAAACTGGCGGTAAAGTTCTCCCATATTGATATTTCGGATAATGAGTCTATCCAGGATTATACTTCCGTAAGATATAAAACGATAAGCCGGGTCATAGAATACGGAGCAGATCATACCAGGATAAACCCTATTCTGTCTGCGGAAAATATCAGAAAATATCCTTTTCTGAACGAAGAATACGCCGTAAAGGTATGCAGAATTGAACCTGAAAATAATGTTCATACCATTTTAAAAGTTTTCGGTACGCTTCCAGAGCGCAAACTGGTTGTAGTAGGAAACTGGCAAAACAGCCAGTACGGTAAAGATCTGAAAGAACAATATTCCGGATATAAAAATATTGTGCTTCTGGATCCCATTTACGAGCAGGAAACCATCGATCTTATCCGGGGAAATGCCTCTCTTTATATTCACGGACATTCTGCAGGAGGAACCAATCCTTCGCTTGTGGAAGCGATGTTTTTGGGTCTGCCGATCATCAGCAACGGTGTTTCTTACAATAGAACGACGACCGAGAACGAAGCGTTTTATTTTTCTGATGAAAATGAGCTTAGAGATATTCTGGGAAAACTCACCAAAGAAGATCTTACATTTTGTGCCGGACAAATGAAAAAAATAGCCCAGCGAAGATATACCTGGAAAAGGATCGCAAAAAAATACAGTCAGCTTATCGAAGAAACCTTTACTTTTGAACAAAAAACGAATGTACTTCCGATAATCTCCCAACTGGATACCGACATCCTGAAAAAATACAATATAGAGCATCTCAAGAATATCAAGCTCTTCAATAACTACAGATAAACCTTTCAAAATCCAAGACCATGAAAAACTTTGTAGAACTTTCTATATTCGGGACTCTTGCATTTATTCTCTGCCTGTGCGTGATTCCGCTTATGAGAATGATTGCTCAGAAGATCCAGCTGGTGGATGTTCCGAATGCCCGAAAAGTCCATCAGACCGCTATTCCGCTGATTGGAGGACCCGTAATCGGACTTATTGTTTTTTTACTTTTAGGCGTTTCGGAAGATAAAAGCTGGGAAAATATTCTTCCCATTATCATTACTTCTTACATTATGCTTTTCGTAGGAACTCTTGACGACAAAACAGATATCAGAGCGATCTATAAATTGGGAATCCAGATTTGTGTAAGTGTTATTATTGCAACTTCGGGAATTCGCCTTACTTCTCTTTATGGACTTTTCGGAATTTATGAAATGAATATCTATTTTCAGTATATTCTTACAGTACTTATTATTACCACCGCCGTTAATGCATTCAACCTGATTGACGGAATTGACGGTTTGGCGGGAAGTGTTGCCGGAGTGGGTTTTTTGCTGTATTTACTTATTTCTTTGCTTCATGGGAACTTCGGTCTAGCAAGAATTTCGCTGCTTTTTATAGGAAGTATTGCTGCATTTTTACGATTTAATTTCTCAGCAAAAAATAAGATTTTCCTGGGAAATTCGGGATCTTTATTTTTAGGCTATTTATTAATCTGTCTCGGAATATATATCACCAGATTTGATACAGGTTCTACGGAATTTCCGTACGGCATTTTCTTTATTCTCTTTGTGTTCACCATTCCTGTAATTGATTCGCTGAGAGTATATACAGACAGAATTCTGAGAGGAAAATCGCCATTCAGGGCAGATAAAACACACATTCATCATCACTTACTACAATTGGGACTGTCTCACAAAAAAATTACCTTAACTTTTGTAATGCTGAATATTGTAACGTTCATCGTTCAGTTTCTGTTTTTCCCCAACTATTCTATTTATACCACGCTTATATCATTTTTCGTTTTTATTTTTATATTTAAAATTATTAAAATCATGAATATGTTTTTCACCTGGACGAAAAAGCTGAACGAATTAGAAAATTTATAAGACTTAATATAAGTCGTCATTATAAAACACAATTGATGAAAAATAGAAAAGGTCTGCTTTATAGAAAGCAGGCCTTTTCGCCTTGATTTGTGATCAAAATAATTTTACCGTCTAAATATTATTCAGCTTCGGCAGCATCAAAATTGATTGAATTATAAGCTGACTCTGTTAACAGCGAATCTGCCTCTTTTTCCTCTGCCAATGTAGCTTCCAGTAATGAGGCTACCTCATCTTCACCCAGAGTTTTGGCAAAAGCAGCCAGCGTACCATACGAAGCAATTTCATAATGTTCTATTTTCTGAGAAGCAGAAATAATACCTGCATCTCTTACAGGACCTGCCTCGGTTTCTTCCATAATGCTCTCCCCTTCTTTTATAAGACCTTCCATCGCATCGCATTTTTTTCCACGGTTTGATTCACCAAGGATCTCAAAAATTTTATCTAATCTTTCCACCTGTCCCTGAGTAACAGAAACATGCTCTTCGATCGCAGCAACGAGTTTTGGTTCGGTAGCATTTTTAGCCATTTTCGGCAGTGCTTTTACCAGTGCTCTTTCTGCGTAGATAATGTCTTTCAGTTCATCAATAAATAATTCTCTCAATCCTTCCGCAGCAGATGATTTAGCTTTTACCTTGCCGTTTTTGTTTCCACTTTTGTTGTCTGTAGTTTTCATAATAATAAATGATTTTGGTTTATAATGGAACGGTAAATACAAATATGAGACCTTAACGCATTGATTAGATACCACATTTTTAATAATCATTATTCTTAGTACAAAATTTGTATTGGTACAATAAAAAAACTATGAATTGCAATACCTATTTTCTTCCTGCGATGATCACAATATTTTCAATGTCTTCTTTTTGTTTTGCACAGGAAATGAAACCCAGGAATTTTTGTCTTCTTCATCCTGTTCCCAAAGAAATGATGCGGGAAATGGAAACAGACCGGCCGGATGTAACCGAGTCTCCCATCACGGTAGATGCGGGTCATTTTCAATTGGAAACCGATGTCGTCCGCCTGGAAAGAGAAAGAGGCGAAACCACCCAGACAAAAACGCTTCTTGTGAATCAAATGAACGTTAAAATAGGAATAACGGGAAGTACGGCGATACAGCTCGGTTTTCAGTCTTACGGCAGAAAAAAGGAAACAGATTTTGAGTCGGGTTCAAAAGAAATTACTGAAGGACATGGAGATTTTACAGTAAGAATTAAACAAAATCTGATCGGTAATGACAAAGGAGATTTTGCAATGGCTATTCTTCCTTATGTAAAGTTTCCCCTCTCAAAATTTGAAGATAACAACCGCTTTGAAGCAGGGCTTGTGGTACCGATGTCATATAAGCTTCCCGGCGAATGGAAATTGGGATTTCAGGTAGAGGTCGACAGATTAAAAGATAAAGAACAAGCCGCGATGCACACCGAATTTTTACAGACCCTTACGCTGAGTCATTCCATTATAAAAGGAATGGACGGTATCGCCGAAACTTATTATACTTACGATTTTAAAGCACATCAGTTTTCGAATTTTTTTAATGCCGCAATTCAGGTAGAGGTCGTTAAAGATTTTAAATTGGATGCCGGTCTTAATTATGGTTTACAGCATACGGCTGATAAACATTATTTTTTTGGTGCATCCTACCGTTTATAGGCAACATGATCATCATTATAAATTATTTATTTAAATAAATAACCCGTTGTGCATTTTGAATTATTTCTTTCCAAAATAAGTGAATCGAAAATTCGACATAGTCAAACAGCTTTGTATAGATTGATTTCAATAATTTTTACACTTCTTTTGTATAACCTTACGTTTTTTTATCGCTAGGAAAGACAAAGTTTTTATAAAAAAAATAATTTTTACGATAAACAATGGCATTTTATTTAGCAAAAAAATACAAACTTTAATGATCAGTTGCTTGACAGTATCCCGCAAAATGCACAACGGGTTAAATACATAGTTTTAGTCCTCAAATCTGGTTATAAAAATACCTGAAGAAAGGAGATTATTTTCTGAATAGTCATGAGCTGTGATATACTTTCATGATTGGAGATAGAAAGCAACTTTTCCTATGATATCAATAAATTGGAATAAGGATTGTATAGGAAAGACTGGAAAAATAACACCATCAAATCATTATTATTATGGAAGAGCAAATAAGCAGAAGAGAGGCGATAGAAAAGCTGACACAGATGATTACTCCCGAAGAGAATACTTCCTCGGAAAATCACACAAACCTGGAAGATCCTACCACAAAACATCCAAAACCACCATTCAACAAACAGTTTCAGCCATTCCCCGGATTGGCTTCCAAAATGGAACCTGTACCAGATCATGGCGAAGAAAGTTATGTAGGATCCGGCAGATTAAAAGGAAGAAAAGCACTGGTAACGGGAGGAGATTCCGGAATAGGAAGAGCTGCGGCTATTGCATTTGCCAGAGAAGGCGCAGATGTAGCGATTAATTATCTTCCTGAAGAGGAAGAAGATGCAAAACAAGTGATTGAACTTATTGAAAGAGAAGGAAGAACTGCAGCAGCAATCCCGGGAGATATCAGAGATGAAGAATTCTGTAAAAAACTGGTTTCTGAAGCGGTTTCCAGACTTGGGGGAATTGATATTCTCGTAAATAATGCAGGACATCAAAAAAGTAATGAATCGATACTTGATATTTCTACAGAAGCTTTTGACAGAACAATGAAAACCAATATTTATGCACCTTTCTGGATTACAAAAGCGGCATTGCCTCATCTGAAACCGGGCTCCAGCATTATTGGGCTTTCTTCGGTTCAGGCTTATGATCCTTCAAAAGATCTGTATGATTATGCGCAAACCAAGGCAGCAACCACAAGCTATGTAAAATCACTTGCCAAACAGCTGGGTCCGAAAGGAATAAGAGTAAACGGTGTTGCACCGGGACCGGTGTGGACGGCTCTTGAAGTAAGTGGCGGGCAGACTCAGGAAAATCTTGTAAAATTCGGAGATGACACTCCGCTGGGACGACCGGGTCAGCCGGCAGAACTGGCGTCTATTTTTGTGCAGCTTGCTGACAATAATGCGAGTTTTGCAACCGGACAGATTTATGGTTCGGCAGGAGGAAACGGACAGCCGTAAATGAACCAAGAAACAGTTTAAGTATATGACCACATTTGATGTGGTCTTTTTTATTTTAATATCATGATTAAAGTCATAAAAAATTACAAATAAAACATAATAGGTATACTATTTGGTTATAAGAAGTAAATCTTTGCATACCTATGGACAAAAACAACATTGGAAGTCTGGCTATCATCGGAGGTGGTCCGGCCGCTTTATTACTGTTGAAAAATATAACAGACCAAAAATTACCTTTAAAAAACATCTGCATCTTCGAGAGAAATAACAGACTCGGCTGCGGAATGCCTTACGGCTCTGAAGGTTCCTGCAAGGAACATATTGCGAATGTTTCTTCCAACGAATTACCCAAATTCGACATCAGTTTCAAAGAATATACAGAAAAACATCCGCCTCTTGATTTTCCGGAATTTTATAAAAATGGCACCTTTAATACTTTTCAGGTGTTACCGCGACTGGTTTTGGGAAATTATCTGGAGTTTTCATTTAAATATTATATTAAAAAAGCTAAACAGCTAGGAATTGATATAATGTATAAGCTCAACTGCCCTGTTGAAGATATTAAGGTAGAGGGTGTAGACACCTACAGCATTATTACAGCGGATGAAAAAATAATCACTGAAAGAGTTGTACTGTGTACAGGTCATCACTGGCCCAAATCTTTTGAAGGTACATTGGAAGGTTGGTATGATTCTCCTTATCCGCCTTCAAAGTTTTCTCACGCCACAGATTTCAAAGTAGCCATAAGAGGAACTTCACTTACAGCAGTAGATGCGGTAAAAACTCTGGCTCGTGTAAACGGTCAATTTATTATCAATGATAAAGGACATTTAATTTATAAGCTTAATGAAAATTCAAAAAACTTTTCAATCGACCTTTTTTCTACAGGTGGTTTTCTGCCTGCACTGAGGTTTCATTCTGAAGACGATGCTTATTCCAGCAGCTGGTCTATGACACTGGATGAAATATATGAGTACAAGAAAAACAACAACGGATTTGTACATCTGGATTATGTATTCGAGCAGAATTTCAAAAGACCGCTTCAGCAGAGAGATCCTGCGTTTTATGATACAATAAAAAATCTCAGCATCGAAGAATTTGTATCGGAAATGATGAGCCTTAGAAAAGAACTCGACAGCTTTACCCTTTTCAGATCAGAATATAATGAAGCCGAAAAATCGATCGCAAGACGAAGCAGTATCAGCTGGAAGGAGACATTGGCAGCATTCAGTTATTCTATGAATTATCCTGCAAAACATTTTTCTGCGGAAGATATGCTGAGATTGACAAAAAATCTGATGCCGCTGATTACTGTAATTATCGCATCACTTCCTCAATCATCTTATCATGAATTGATGGCATTGTATGATGCAGGTCTTATTAGTCTCACCCAGGTAAATAAAGAAAGCTATGTGGAACCTCATGGTGAAAAAGGCGGAACCTATCATTATCTTTCAAATGAGGGAAATACAATTGAACAGCACTACGAAATGTTTATAGATGCAATTGGTCAGCGGCCTTTGGAAAGGAAAGACATTCCATTTGCAGGACTTTCCAATGCTGAACAGATCAGCAGTGCTTATATCAGATTCAAAGAAAACGAAGAAGCAGAGAAACTCATCAAAGAAAACGATCCCAAAGTTTATAAAGGTTTTAATGATAATTACTACCTCAACGTAAGCGGATTGGAAATCAATGACCATTTCCAGTCATTAGATTCTTATGGTGCTATTGTTCAGAATCTCTATATCATGGCAGTGCCTTTTATTGGTGGTTTAAATCCCGATTATTCAGGGCTAGATTTTTGTGATACAGCGGGAGCGAGAATTGCTAAGTCTATGAACAATAACATCGTACATTTACAACAGACAGATTCATCTCTGGCTAATTAACTGTACAATATCCACTTATAAGCAAAAAAATCTGGAAGATTACTTTTCCAGATTTTTTTTAGTTTTAAATTAAATCTTTAATATGTTTATAATTGGATTTTATGGTATCAAATGCTTCCTGCATTTTACCTCCAAGCATGAGTTCGGTCATTGTTTTAGACATTCCCAAAACCTGCTCCATCTCGATTTTCGGAGGCAGCGCCAATGCATTGGGATTTGTAAATACATTAAGTAAATAAGGGCCGTCGTATTCCAGACAATCTTTTATTGCAGATTCCACATCTTCCGGTTTGTAAACATTTTTACCGGGATATCCCATGATCTGAGCAATTGCAGCAAAATCGGGATTTATCATTTCGGTTTCGTTATCCGTCATCCCAGCAACTTCCATTTCCAGTTTTACCATTCCAAGACTTCTGTTATTGAAAACAATGAGTTTCACCGGCAATTTGTACTGAAATATAGTCGCCATATCCCCTAAAAGCATGGATAATCCTCCGTCACCACACATCGCAATCACCTGTCTTTCAGGATATGCAAGAGAAGCTCCGATAGCCATTGGTAAAGCATTTGCCATTGAACCATGATTGAAAGAGCCTAAAAGTTTTCGTTCACCTGTTCCAGTAATATATCTTGCACCCCAAACGCAGCACATTCCTGTATCTACAGTGAATATGGCATCTTTTTCTGCTAATACATCAAGAGTATGGGTAAGAAATTCTGGCTGAATGGCGTTTTCACTTCCGGAATCTCTTACATAAGTCATTTGGTTTTCTTTTACTTTATCGTAGAATTCCAATTGCTGTTTCAGAAAGCTGTCATCTTTCTTTTCAGATAATAACGGCAGTAAAGCTTTAACTGTTTCTCTGATATCACCTGTAAGACCAAGTTCCAGTTTCGCACGTCTTCCCAACCTTTCCGCTGACAGGTCAATCTGAATGATTTTGTTTTCTGTAGGCATAAACTTTTTATACGGAAAATCGGTCCCTAGAAGCAGTAAAACTTCAGCCTCGTGCATCGCCTGAAATGCGGAAGGTAAACCGAGAAGTCCGGTAAGTCCCACTTCATTGGGATTATTGGGCTGAATGGCCATTTTACCTCTGAAGGAATAGCCAACCGGAGCTTTAATCAGTTTTGAAAGTTCTATGATTTCGGAACTTGCATTTTCTGCTCCTATTCCGCAATATAAGGTGATTTTTTTGTTGGCATTAATGATCTCTGCAAGTTCTCTGAGTTCAAAATCTGATGGACGTGAGAGAGGATTTGTTCTGAAAATCTGATTAGACGTACCGGTTTCTTCCGCCTTCATCTCCGAAACATCTCCGGGAAGACCGATTACCGCGACGCCTTTTTTGGAAATAGCGTGCTGAATGGCGCTTTGAACCATTCTCTGAACCTGTTCGGGTCTTGTAATCATTTGATTGTAATGACTGCAGTCATCAAACAATTTCAAGGTACTGGTTTCCTGAAAGTATTCCATTCCCATTTCATCGCTCGGAATGGTAGACGCTATAACAAGCATTGGAAGATGCGAACGGTGGGCTTCATAAACACCATTGATGAGATGCACATGACCGGGACCACTGCTTCCCGCACAAACAGCAAAACCGTCAAGCTCCGCTTCTGCGGCAGCGGCGTACGCACCCACTTCTTCATGCCTTACGTGGATCCATTCAATAGTACTTTCTTTGACTGCAGCATTCAGATGATTAAGACTGTCACCTGTAACGGCATAGATTCTTTTCACGTTTGCCTCTTCAAGCATTTCAACAATTTGCTGAGCAACATTTTTTTGCATATATTTTTTTTTGGTAACGGTAATTTATATATACCCTACCAAAATTGATGCTAGATTGACAACAGTAGCTACATAAAGTAAAAGTTTAATCAGTTTTAAAAAAATAAATCAATATACCATTGAAAATAAGGAAGCTAACGCATCATCTGATACCACAGCTTATCATGGTCATCATCAACTGTGATTAATGTTTATTACACTTATCACAAAGCCCGCTCACAATAAAATTATACTGATTGATCGAGTAATTATCCGGAAGTTTAATTTCCGGGATTACACTTTCTATACAGGTTACCGATTTGCATCTCTCACAATTGAAATGCAGATGATTGTGATGATGTGTATCTGAACAGCCTTTGCACAAGGCAAAATTGACTACCCCGTTCAGGTTGACTATTCTGTGTATTTTTCCCTCCTCTTCCAGTCTTTCCAGCACTCTGTAAATAGTGACACGGTTGCAGAGATCACCCAGTTTTAACTGAATATCTGAATGAGAAAGCGCTGAATCTGATTCCCTTATCACCCTGAGAATCTCGGTTTTTGAATGAGTACTTCTGCTTTGTTTCATTATTTAATGCAACTTAGTTGCGTTATAAAAATTTATTCTTTACTTTTGCAACAAAGTTACAATAAGAATTATGAAAACAAAAATACTCGATTACATTGGTATCTCTGCCGCTGTTTTATGCCTCATCCACTGCATCGTATTTCCGTTGCTGATGATAATTCCGATGGGAATTTCGCATAACCCGCTTATTGATCTTATTTTTCTGATTGTTGGTATCGCAGTAGTTTTCAGAATTACAAAAAGTACCGCTTCTCTTTGGCTGAAAGTTTTGTTTTGGAGCTCCGTTGCAATGATAGCTGTTTCTATTTTACTTGAATTAATCTTCCATATTCATTTTGAACTGATTTATATAGGTGCAATCGGACTAATCACAGCACATCTCATTAACTTTAAAAATCATCATTGATAAATTCTAAAACACCATCTTCTTTTCGACACAGAATTTGCATCTTAATCAATATAAAACATCTTCTTCAAATATTTAAACAATGAAAAATTTAACCAATCATTTTGATGTTATCATCATCGGCGGAAGTTATTCCGGATTATCTGCAGCAATGGCATTAGGAAGATCACTAAGAAAAGTGCTGATTCTGGATAACGGAAAACCATGCAATGCACAAACACCTCATTCTCATAACTTTATTACGCACGACGGGGAAAGTCCTTCCAGAATCGCTGCAGGAGCTTTGGAACAGGTATTAAAATATACTACGGTCGTTTTAAAAAAACAAAAGGCGGTCGGCGCAAAAAAAACCGACACCGGATTTGAAATTAAAACAGAATCGGAAGAATTTTTTGCAAAAAAAATTATTCTCGCTACCGGAATCAGAGATATTCTTCCTGATATTAAGGGTTTGAAAGAATGTTGGGGAATTTCTGTTATTCACTGTCCGTACTGTCACGGTTATGAATTCAGAAATCAGAAAACCGGAATCATGGCGAATGGAGAAAGAGCATTTCATCTGGCAGGACTTGTAAAAAATTTATCAGATAACGTAACCATTTACACCAACGGAAAAGCAGATTTTTCTGAAGAGCAGCTTGCCAAATTTAGTCAAAATAATATCGAGATTATTGAACAAAATATTTCAGAAATTGTACACAATGAAGGCAATCTTTCAGAAATTGTTTTATCGGATGGAAAGTCCTGTAAAATGACCGCTTTGTATACATCATTTCCTTTTGAACAGCATTCGGATCTGTGGAAGCAGTTAAATTTCGAACTGATAGAGACTGGACATATAAAAGTTGATCATTTACAGAAAACAAGTGTAGATGGAGTGTTTGCCTGCGGAGACAACTCTTCACCCATGCGTGCTGTTGCCAATGCTGTTTTTACAGGAAACCTTACCGGAGCAATGCTGAACCATGAATTGGTAAGAGAAAGTTTTTAGCATTCTTAAAAAAAAAATTCTGCCAAAATAATTGTAATTAATCTTTTGGCAGAATCTATCAACTATAAAAAAAACATTTGTAACTACTTTAAACAATCAAAATAGCAAGCTCGTCTAACTGTAATTTAAACTGAACCATCGCATCTATACTTTCATCATCAGCTACTCTATTCAAAGAATCTGTATCAAAAACATCCCAAAGTCCGCTGTGATGCCAATTGTTTAAATCGTCCCAGTCCGGACGGTCCATAAGCGGATAATAACAGCATCCCAAAAGCGGAAGCCCCGACTTTAAAACAGAAAGACATTCTTTCTTTATAAAGTTGATCCATTTTGCGCGGTCTTCTCCTGGATGACTTGTTTCAGCAATGATAATCGGTCTTCCGTACCTCAAAAAAACTGTTTCAATTAAAGAATGAAGCGTTCTGAGTAAAGGATGAGGAGGATTATCTGCCCAGGGTAAAAATTCATGAGTTTCACTGATCCACTGATTATTGTAATAATAATTGACCCCAATAATATCGAGATATTCCGGCTTTCCCCGAAGTTCGGGACATATTTTTCCTGAAAGTATATCATGAACCTGAAACTGCTCAAAATGTTTCTTTTCGGCATACAATACAGATTGCGCATCGGAAGGATTGTTCGTGGTAATACTTACGAGAGGTTCGGTAATTAATATTCTTACTGACGGATCCACCTCTTTCATCATTTCGATTCCTTCGATATAAGCTTTCATCAAAGCATACTTTACTTCCCAGCCCTGCCCTATACAATACGGCGAAGTTCCCCGGACATCACCGCCCAGCCATGAAATGAAACTGACTTCGTTGATGGGTGTTACAATTAAAGATCCTTCCGGAACTAAACGTCTGTACCAAAGAACAAATTCTCTGCACAGATGACTGAACCTTCTGGCAAACATGGGATGAAGCGGCGTCAAATCATCTGAAAACCCAAAATGACAGATATCCCAGACTACCTGAATATTTTTTGATGCGGAAACTTTAACAATACGCTCCACTTCCGTCCAGTCATAATGATAAGGTTTTGTTTCCACCACGCTCCATCTTATTCCTTCACGTACGGTTTTAATTCCCAAATCTGATAACTGGTCATAATCTTCGTTCAGATAAATTTCGTGACCCGATGTTTTATAAAGATCTACTCTGTTACCAAATGTATTTTGCTGATCGGCACATTCGAAGCCTCCCATCAGAAAACTCCTGAAAGGATTGCTGTTCAATGCCGAAAAATCATTACTGAACATACTCTTCCCTGCTTTTTAACTTTTTGAAAAGTGCCAGCGACTGCGCCACAACCTGATCCATATTATAATATTTATAGGTTCCCAAACGCCCTGTGAAGAATACATCCGGATGATCTTCGGCCAGTCTTTTATACTTATTATAAATTTCCTGATTCTGTTTCCTCGGAATTGGATAATACGGATCTCCTTCGGCAGTAGGATATTCGTAAACAATGGTTGTTTTATCGTTTTTCTGTCCGGTTAAAAATTTAAATTCTGTGATTCTTGTATATAAATTTGAGGTAGGATAATTCACTGTTCCTGTTGGCTGATAATTCTCCTGATGTAAGGTTTCAAATTTAAAATCGATAGAACGGTACGGTAACTTCCCGAAACAATAATCAAAGTACGAATCAATAGGTCCCGTATAAATCAGTGTTTTGAAAGGTATTACATCGATAATATCTTTATAATCGGTCTGAAGCATGATACTTATATTTTTATGGGAAAGCATTTTTTTAAACATTTCCGTATATCCGTTTTTCGGCATTGCCTGAAAAGTATCGGTAAAATACCGGTCGTCTTTGTTGGTTCTCGTCGGAACACGTGCCGTCACAGAAGCATCAAGTTCTGATGGATCCAGATCCCACTGTTTTTTGGTATATCCTTTAAAAAATTTCTCATACAATTCCTTCCCCACTACATTAAGCACTACATCTTCTGAAGTCTGTATAGGATTTCTTTTTTCAGCTTTGGAAGCTAGAAAATCGGTGACTTCGTCGGAAGTCAAATTTTTACCATACAGTTCATTAATCGTTGTTAGATTAATTGGTATAGGAACCAGCAAACCGTCTACACTTCCCAGAACACGGTGTTCGTAAGGCCTCCAGTCTGTAAATTTGCTCAGATATTTAAAAACATCTTCAGAATTGGTGTGAAAAATGTGAGGTCCGTATTTATGAATCATAATACCGTCTTCATTATAATAATCATAGGCATTTCCTGCAATATGATCGCGTTTATCAACAATTAAAACTTTCTTTCCCTCTGTAGCTAAACGCTCTGCTAAAACAGCTCCGGCAAAACCGCAGCCTACTATTAAAAAATCATACATGCTTGATCTGCTTTTGTGTAGTTATTACTTGTTCTTTATCTGTTTGTGCTTCATTGATGAGTGCATTCATTTTTTTAAACGTGTGATCCCAGGAATTGTTTTCCAGAAAATGGTCTACTTCTGCAAGCCAACGCTCTTTTTCGGTATCTGCAAATATCTTTTCAGCAGCCGAAATGAAAGAATTTCCGTCATGGATGATCTGTACCAAACCGGCATTACCATAAGGATTCACAACATCTTTAATGGCTGTGGAGATTACAGGTCTTCCTGCCGCCAGATATTCCGGAGTTTTTGTGGGGCTTATAAATTCTGTAGATTCATTTAAAGCAAATAAAATAAGAGCTATATCCCAATGTGCAATATAGTCAGGTAATTCGGCATAGGTTTTCGGACCTAAATAATGAATATTTTCAGCTCTTGGTAAATCATTAGGGTCAATTTTCACGACAGGACCTATGATGACAAACTGCCAGTCCGGACGCTCGCCTGAAACTTTACGGAGCAATTCAATATCAAATCTTTCATCGACAACGCCAAAGAAGCCCAATCTCGGAAACCCGATAGATTGCTGATCTTCTGGTTCCTGCTGAATGGTTCTTGCTTTGCCAAAATGCAGCTTATCGATACTGCTTGGCATGGAATGAATATTATGATGCCTGTTCTTCTTGGCCTCATAAAGAGAATTTCCGCCCGTGAAGACAACATCCGCTTTTTTAAATAACTGCTCTTCCAGCTGGATAAGCTGTGGCGGAGCAAATTTAAATGCAGACAGCTCGTCCATAGAATCATAAACAATAATTTCAGGATCGAGATGATCTGTGAACTGCAACGCCAGCGGAGTATAATACCAGGTGATATAGTTTTCGATATCGTATGCTTCTATAACCTTTGTAATCAGATTGCGAACTCTGTCTGATGTATTCTCATGATCGGTAATGAGCAATTCTACAATATAAACGCCATCCTGCAGATTGACGATATATTGATCCGAAACGCCGATTTTGGGCTCTTCAAAATAAAATACGTGGTATTTTTTTGAAAACCTTGTAAGAAGGTGCTGTGGACGCTGGTAGACAAAATTCCATGATAGATGACTGAAGCATAATAAGTATTTCATATGGTAAAGTGATTGAGTGTGATGAAACTGAAGAAACAAGAAGTTTCCCAACAGCTTCGTTTATAATATTTATTTTTTTAATCTTTTCTGAGGCTTGGCTAGGCCATTTTTATTTCGCCATTTTTAAAATCTATCGAACAGCCGTCGGTAAGAATATGCACTGTGAGATTTTCGGCATATACCGCTTCACCCTTTTCTGCTGTCTCCACATTGGTCTGCTTAATATTTTTAGCAGATATAACCAAAACCATACCTGAACCTTTACATTTTGCATAATGACCGCTTTCAATCATCAAAGCAGTATCTTCTCCCAATCCAATTCCCCAGTGATCACGATGCAGGATTGTGGCATGAGCCAATCTGCTGAATCTTCCTCTGTGGATAAAATGGGTGTCTACAATACAGTCATCTATGAGTCCTAAACCCGGAAGCATTTTAATATCAGCATCAAGAATAGCTTCTCCGTTTATGGCATCACTGATAATGATATCCGGCATACACATTGCTCCAGCGCTGGTTCCGGCAACCAGAAAGCCCTCCTCATTCCTATATTTATTCCGAATAAGTTCATTGATAGAAGAGTTTTTCAGTTCTTCACAGATTTTATTCTGATCGCCTCCTGTAAAAAACACCGTTCTGGCTTCTTCTATTCTCTTAAAATAATGATCTGAGTGCAGCTGCTGATCACACAGATGAAGGAAATCGTAGTTGGTAAAACCAAGCGTATCAAAGGTTTCTGTATAGATTTTCCGCATACTTTCCGGTTCTGAACTTGCCGTTGTTACCACTTCGATCCGGTCATTTTTATCATGTACCAGTAGTTTTAGAATCTCATGGGGTATAAAATCACGATTCTTCTCTGTCATCTCATTATCAGTATCACTTCTGTCTTCACTACCACCGATGAGTAATAGTCTTCCTTTTGAAATCATAATTTATATTTTTGTTGGTTTATTGTAAATAATTAAATAGAATGAATCATTATTCATTTTGTTTTCGCTTGCTGAGCTCAGTTTTTAAACATTCAAGTATAGACTCTGTATAACGGAACTGTGCGTTCAGTGAGTTTATTTCAGGATGCAGCTCTAGTTTTTCTGTGTGGATAATAGCGCCGTTATACGCAATGGAAAAATATGCAAACAGTTCTTCCTCAGATTCCGGAACCGGATTGGCATAGCCTGTTATCGCAACAGACCAATTGCTTTCAAACTTTTTGGCAACATTCAATGCCATGGTTTCTGCGATATGAGGCGACACACAGTTGAATTGCGAGGCTTCTTCCTCGTCGACATTCAGGTGCTTTACCTTTTGATTTAATGTATACACCGTCATCCCTCCCTGAAAAAACTCTGATGCATCTTTACCCTGGGAAAAACAAAGCTGCAGCAAACCGGAACTTACGCTTTCGGCAACTGAAATATTTTCTTTGTTAGCGATCATTGTTGCTGCAATATCACTTACAAGATCTTCAGTAATGGTCATTATATTTTTATAGTCCTGCGTAGATAAATCTGTAATGTTATCTTGCTGAGATCCGTTCATATCAGTATTTTTAATTGTTAATAAAAATTATAAGATGATCTGTTTTTTTTTAGACATCCTCAAATCCGGTAACTGTTCTCAGATGGTTGTCTTTTTTGCGAAGAATAAAAAACAGGTTAAAGGATTTGTATCCGATAATATCACCTGTGAAAACTTCGAAAAAGCAGCTAATTGAATTTGTTTGAGAAAATGAATGATAAGCTTCATAATGGCAGCTATATCTGCCGCGAGTATGCCGTCAGAAGGCACAAAACGATCTGAAACCTCTTAAAAAAAGTTTTTTCCATATAAAATTATAATTTGGTAATTAAGAAAGATAGCTGTCTGTATAATGACTGCAGCTAATATTTATGTGAAATAACGAAATTTTTAGGTGACAAGTTTATGATTTAAGTCAATTATAGTCATTATTGCAAAGAAATATTTATTATTGTCAATCCCGCGGAAAGCGTACATCTCTTTTACGATAGCATGTTTATATATAATTGATACAGTCGTTATGTCCTTATTTTACAGCCTGTAACAGCTTTTTTACGATTTACAGGGAATCACATGGACTGGGTTCTGTGACTAAGATCATAAAATACTATCTATTTCCTGCTTATGTTTGATGAACTAAATCAAACTTATGAAAAATTTACTTCTGTCAGCTTTGGTACTGTTCGTTACGGCAGCCTGCACAAAATCTGAGACACAATATAATAATCAGGACGATAAAAAACACACTGTTAATGACCAAAAATCCGATACCATACAGACACTGAATGAAGTATCAGACACTCTGAAAACTGGCGCTGACAGCGCAAATGTGAAAACAGATAACGAATAACATAATTTTTTTTATTTTAAATAAAAATCTCGTACAGCGTTTGCGGTAATGACCAAATTAAAATAATGGATATTAGAAGGCTTTAACCCGATTCTGATGCTTATATTAGCCATCAGTTATGTTTGATCTCTTATTAAAACACATCCGGCAGAAAGTTGATTTTGATCAGCAGCAAATCACTGTACTGAAAGATTTTTTCAGCACCAGAAAGCTCGGTAAGAAAGATTTTTTACTGCAGGAAGGTGAGATTTGCTCCCACCTTGCCTTTGTAAGCAGCGGAATCCTAAAATCCTTTATCTGCGATGAAAACGGAAAGGAGCGAATCAGCCTGTTTGCGTTTGAAGGATGGTGGATTTCAGATTTCAAAAGTTTTATCACTCAGGAAAAAGCAGTGCTGAATATCAATGCGGTTGAAAATGCCGAATTGCTTCTCATCAGTTATGATGATTATGAAAGGCTGACTTTAGAAATTCCGATAATGGATCGCTATTTCAGAATCCTCTATCAAAACAGTCTGGTTACAAAAGATCACCGGCTGATGGTGTCCAACAAATCTACTGCAGAAGAAAAATATCTTGCGCTGGTAAAGAGTAATCCTGAAATATTTCAGAGAATTTCCCATACTTTGATCGCTTCTTATTTAGGTTTAAGTCCGGAAACGGTAAGCAGGGTCCGCAAAAGATTATTGCTAAAATAACCATGCCTATTATTCTAAACTCTTGATCTGCGTCAAGTATTTCAAACCCATTGCGGATGTATTTTTGTACTTGGAATAACAAGATCAACAAAAATAGAGAGCATGAAAAATATTGCATTAGTCGTAGGTTCTACAGGAATTACGGGAAGTAATCTGGCGGAGGAACTGATTGCACAAGGCTGGACAACTTACGGATTAGCCAGAAGACCGAATAGCGGAATTTCCGGATTACAGTCGGTTCAAGCAGATCTGCTGAGTATAGAAAGCTTAACAAATGCCCTGAAAGACCTCTCTCCTACACACATATTCTTTACCACCTGGATGAGAAATGATACAGAGGAAGAAAACATCAAAATAAACAGTGCCATGGTAAGCAATCTTCTTCGTGCCTTATCCCCAAAAAAATCAATCAGACACGTAGCATTGGTAACTGGGCTAAAACATTATCTCGGCCCTTTTGAGGCGTACGCAAAAGATGGAAACCTACCAGAAACTCCCGTAAGAGAAGAGCATCCGAGATTGTCTCATCCTAATTTTTATTATGCACAGGAAGATGCAGTATTGGAAGCAGCAAACAGAGATCATTTCACCTGGAGTATTCACAGACCTCATACCGTAATAGGTTATGCTATTGGAAATCTGATGAATATGGGAATTACCTTAGCCGTTTACGCAAGTATATGTAAAGAAACAGGATCACCATTCATTTGGCCGGGATCTGAAGCACAGTGGAACGGAATCTCCGATGTAACGGATGCAAAAGTTTTAGCCAGACAGCTGATTTGGGCATCAACGACGGAGGAAGCAAAAAATCAGGCATTTAATATTACAAACGGAGACGTTTTCAGATGGAAATGGTTGTGGCAGAGAATTGCAGATTACTTTAAGATTGAAGCAGTAGGTTACAATGGTTCCATTAAACCTCTTGAGAAAGAAATGGAAGGAAAACAAGATCTTTGGGAAAATATTGCGCAAAAATACAACCTGAAAGAAAGCAATCTTCATCAACTGAGTTCTGCATGGCATACCGATCTGGATCTGGGAAGACCGATTGAAGTGATGACAGATATGAGCAAAAGCAGAAAATTGGGTTTTACTGTTTTTGAAAGCACCGAAGATTCTTTTATCAATTTATTCGAAAAATTAAAATCGGAAAAAATTATCTTTTAAATATATCAAAAGCCATCTGAGAAATTGATGGCTTTGATTTTTATTTAAATTACACTAATGTAAAATAATTTGGATGTAGACTATTTATATCAATTCATTTTATTTTAAATTTTTATTGATCATTCAATATATTCTTTCAGGAATTTTAAACTTCCAAGAGCCAGTTCTTCTGAGTTATACGGCGATTTCTGCCAAAGTGAAACCATCTGCTGCATTCCGGGAATGGAGGATGAAAAGTTTTCCAGAACTAAGTTTCCTTCAAAATTAATTTCTTTTAAAGCTTTAAAAAGCTCGTCCCAATTCACGGTTCCTTCGCCCGGCATTCCGCGGTGAGATTCTGTGATGTGAAAGTGTTTCAGTTTTCCCCCGGCAAGAATAATGGGATCATAAAAATTATTTTCTTCCATATTCATATGAAACGTGTCCAGGTGAAGAAACAGATTGTGTTTTCCTGTTTTTTTTATTAAACTCAGCACATTTTCGGCAGTATTGCACACATAAGATTCGTAGCGGTTGATGGGTTCAATTCCTATATTTACTCCTTTTTCGCCAGCATAATCTGCGATTTTACTCCAGACTTCGACAATGATTTCAGATTCATTTTCAGTTAAAGGATTTCCAGAAAACACACCGATTCCGCCGTGAAGAACACCACCCAGGAAATCAGTTTCCAGTTCTGATGTTTTGTCAACCGCCTGTTTGATCAGCTTTTCTGCAACTTCCGGATAAAAAGCAATGTGTGCTTCTTTAGGAAGGTTTAGTGAGCAGACAACGTCGAGATGATGGTCTTTCAATTGTTGTTTGACTTCCTTAGCATTAAATTCCATCGAAGCCGGTAACAGGATTTCAATTAAATCAAAACCTGCATTCGCTGTTTTTTCTATCGCATATTTTCCTGCTTCGGGAGTCCAGTTGGGTATGATCCATGACAGCAGGGATGCTCCAAATTTTACTTTCATTTTTTTTACTTTTAAATTTTAATTAGAAAATCCACCATTCTGTTCTCACCCCAAAGTAAGTTCCGAATCTTTTAGCTCCGGATTGCTGCAAAAACGGTGAATACAAGCGGTTCATTGCCTCGTCATTATATCTTGAAACTTCTGCAATAAAGCGAATGTGCGGTCTTGCCCAAACACTCCTTTCCGCAGTGGGAGCAATAGTGGGAGCCAGAACCAGTTTCGTCATTGATGCAGGATTTAGATTTCCGTCTTTTCTGGTCGCAACATGCAGTTCCGAAAGAATATGAAACCAATTCTTGAAGTAGTACGTCGCTCGCAATCCTGTATTGAATTCAGATTTTTTATTGAAAATTTCTCTCCGATAATAATCAATCGCTTTATTTTCACTGGCTGATCCGCCCTTGCTTTGGGTATAAACTGCATAGGCATTCACCGACCATCTGCGGGAAAGATTTAATAAAATATGCTCAACTGCCGTTAAAGAATATGCGCCTTTATAGGTTTTGGTCACTTCGTCCGGAGCGCCATAAGTCCGCCAGGTTTGGGTATTTCCGCTTTCTCCGCCATTGGCAATTCCGTTTCCGTATCTTACTGATATCTGATTAAATGATCCGGAAATTTTTGTTTTTATATTGGTATTTAATTTAGCTCCAAATACCCATCCTTTATCCGAAGGATATTGCTCCACCGAATTTTTCCCAGATTGATCTACGTTGTGAAATTCGGCAAGAAGTTTTAATTTATGAATATTATTTTTAAATGGAATCAATTGTTCCAATACGAAAACTTCCCTTTGTCTGTAAATAAGATTCTTGTTACCGCTGATCACATTGGTATAAGAATACGGTGTGGAATTGCTCGCTGCGGTATCGATGGCAGCAGGAAAAAACATTGAAAATCTGGTATTCTTATGCCTGAAACCCCATCCTGTTGCCGAATGGTCATCAAAATAAAAATAATCTGCAATATGAACGTCATCATATCTCAGCCACCGCGATCCTGCCCAGACATCCCAATCGCTTCCCATAATATTTCTGGCTTCTACAAAAGCTTCGGGCAGCGCAATGATCATTCCCTGATTGGATTTTGAATCTACATTCCCCAAAAAAGTGCCGCCGGAATAGAAACTTAATCTCGCCTGCATATCAATTTTCGTAGCTTTCGCACTGTCCCCATTGACAACAGGTCTGAAATGAAAGGCCGGTAAAAAATCTACATAATCGCCCTGATCCATTCTTCCTCCCAAAGAACCCTGATTGTTAAGATTCAGTTGTCTTCCTGTTTTACCATCTGCATTTGGTGAGTATCCTACTCCGATTCTGCCGGTTGTCCCAAAAGAAAAATCTTTGTTGGTAATGACGATTTGGGCAAAAGAAACCTGAGCAATGAGAATCAAAACCCCAAAGCTGTATTTTAAAATATTGATTTTCATAATGTTATTTTAAAGTCTTAGGCTTATAAAACTTCAGTGCAAAAAGCAGAATTACAGCATAACAGATAATCGGAAGAAGATAGGCGTGTGCAATATCAGTTTCTGCGATTTTCCCCATCAGCGGCGGGAAAACTGCGCCACCAAACATGGCCATCACCAAAAATGAAGAAGCCTGCGGGACTTTGTTTCCCAAACGCTTCAGTCCGAGGCTGAAAATAGTGGGATACATTACACTTAAGAATAAATTTAATAAAATCAAACTGATGAAAGAGGCCCATCCGAAACTTTGAGATATGACTAAACAAAGCACAATATTACAGGCGGTAAAAATGGCCAGAAGCTTATTCGGAGCAATAAATCTCATCAAAAATGTTCCTACGAAACGCCCGATCATCATCATGGCCATACTTAATGAAAAATAATAAGAAGCCTGAATCTCCGGAAGATGCATTTTTTCCACTCCGTAATTGATAAAATAAGCCCACGTTCCGCCTTGTGCAGCGATATTGAAAAACTGTGCAATCACGGCAAATATAAAATGTCTCTGTTTCCAAAGTGGTGCGTGAGGATCTGAAATTGAAGCTTCTGCTCCATTTTCTTTTTCGGAAATATGAAGATCTTCTGCATGAGGATCTTTCAGACCCGGAACTTTAATGAATGAAAAAATAATCGTGATGGTGAGAATGACCACACCAATCCAGGTGTACAGATCTTTCACAGAATCCAGAGAGTTATCATCTAAACCGGATTTTCCGAAGATAAAATAACCTCCCAGAAGCGGCCCGATAATCGCTCCCAAACCATTGAAAGACTGAGCAAAATTCACTCTCTGATCGCTTGTTTTTTCATTTCCCAATGCAGCAACGAAGGGATGCGCCACCGTTTCCAGAGTTGCCATTCCCATTGCCAGAACAAAAAGCGCTACCCGGAAAAAATTGAATGACATTTGATTTGCTGCCGGAATAAAAAGAAAAGATCCCAGTGCGAAGAGTACCAATCCTAAAATAACACCCATTTTGTAACCAAATCTTTTCATAAATAATCCCGCAGGAATTCCCATCAAAGCATACGCTCCGAAAATTGAAAGCTGTACAAGACCGGATTCTGATTTTGATATTTTTAAAACATTCTGAAAATGCTTGTTCAGAACATCGCCCATTGTTAAAGCAATTGCCCAAAAGAAAAATAGCGAAATCACAAATGCCAGTACAACATAGTATTTCTTCTCTGTAAATTTTGCAGTATTCATCGTATTGATTTTTAAATAGTTTGACGGTAATGTTTTTCACGGAATGCCTTGAATTCTTCATAGGTATAATCCGGACAGGCCCCTGATTTTGAAGTAATAAACGCCCCCAGAGAAACCGCCTGCTTCATAATTTCATCCGGAGATTTCCCCTGAATTCTTTTTGATAGAAACCCTGCAAGAAAAGAATCTCCACTTCCTACGGTATCGGCAATCTCGATGGGAACTGCAGAAAAACCGTAATTTCTGTCGCCAGCAAAATATCTTGCCCCTTTGCTTCCTTTGGTTAAAACAATTTCGTTGATATTAAAATGGTTTTGTATGAATGCAGCAGATTCATCTTCGCTTTTATATTCTTCACTGAAAAACTGCATAATCTGTCTCATTTCTGCTTTATTCATTTTTACAATGTCTGCTTTATGAAGAAGCTGCTTAATTAATTCCACATCAATAAAAGGAGGTCTGAAATTCACATCGAAAATTTTCAGTTTTGCAGTTTCGAGAAGGTATAAAAGCGTTTCTCTGGATTTGAAATCCCTTGCAGAAAGGCTTCCGAAAACAAAAGCTTCCGCATTCCCGATCAGATCATTATGATCCTGCAAAACCTCAATATGATCCCAAGCAACATCGGTCACAATATCGTAATGAGCTTCTCCCTGTTCATCAAAATTTGCCATGACGGTTCCTGTAGGTTTTTCATCATCGATCTGGATAAAATCCGTAGAAATGTTCCAGTCTTTGATTTGATTGAGAAGATCATTTCCCAATGAATCATTTCCGACTCTGCTGATCATCTTCACTTCGGTTCCCATTTTATTGAGATTGTACGCTACATTGAAAGGCGCACCTCCTGCTTTCGTCCCGGACGGAAAAATATCCCAAAGAATTTCACCGAAACAGACAGCGTAAGAATTTTTATTGTTTTTCATATTAGTTAAACGTTTAAGTTAATTATTAAAAAATATTATTTGGTTGAGTTTTTAATGATAAGTTCTCCCGAAAGCGTGACTCTCTTTGCCGTTTTTGAGTACTGACGGATCTGCATATCGAGTAACTGAACCGCTTCGTCTGCCATTTCCTCCAAAGGCTGCTTCACGTAGGTAATCCCGACAGGAAACAGTTGGTACGCTTCTGTTTCATCAAAAGCCAGAACAGAAACCTCTTCCGGTACTTTAATCTGACTTTTCAACAGATAAGATAAACCTGCAACAGCAAGTTTATTGCTTGAAAAATAAAGGGCTGTATTTTTAGGATTTTCACCTAAGACATCTTTCAGCTTTGCCTGAATTTCTTCTGAAATATTCTCCAGTCCCACAAGAATATTTCTGCTCACTATATTTTTAGAAGATTCTTTCACACTTGCTTCAAAACCATACTGCCGGTCTAAAAGATGAGGAAGTCTGGTATCATAACCTATGTAGACGATCTGATCAAAGTCCTTTTCTAAAAGAAAACTGGTGGTATTTTCAGCAATTTCCCGGTTGTTTAACAAAACTCCCGGCAAAGTTGTTCCTTTCAGATATCGGTCGATAGTAACCAAAGGATAGTTTTTATCCGCAAGTTTCTGCAAAACTTCTTCAGATCCTGCAACCGGAGCCACAATCATCCCGTCAACCTGCTGTTGAGAGAAAAGTTCTGTAAGTTTCGCAAACTTTTCAGGATTCTCATCTGAACTTCCGATAATTAAAGTATATCCCAGTTTCAAAGCTTTATCTTCCAGGTGTCTTGCAATACTGGAATAGAAGTCGTTGGAAATGTCAGCGACAATCAAACCCAGCAGTTTACTTTTATTATTCTGCAGGCTTCTGGCAATTCTGTTGGGAACATAGTTAACCGTTTCAGCAATATCAAAAATTTTTTTCTTTGTTTCTTCGCCGATTCTCTGCCCTTCTTTCTTATTAAGAACATACGATACTGTTGCAACGGAAACTCCGGCAATTCTGGCAATATCTTTAATGGATGCTCTTTTCATTGGTATGATTTACAATGCAAAGTATTTAATAATAAATTAAAAAAACAATAGCTGATTTCCTTTGGTGAATTGTGAAAAAAGTGTAATTTGGAAAATTTAATTTTAATTTAAAACAAGAATTAATAATCTTAAAATCAAATACTTAATAAGTATGCAGAAATTTAACAATCAATAATTATCACATCGCTTAACTGTTACTTACTATTTTGGTTAAACGATTAATCTATTATTTTTTTCTAAAATCATTTGTGTCTGTTACTTTAAGGATGTTTGCTATGAATTTCAGGGCAATAGTCTTGCTTTAAAGAATTTATCATACCTATCCAGTATTCCTGCTATCAAATCATTAATTTCATTAGACCTAAAAAGAGTAAGCAAATACTTATAACTGTCATACTTATATTCGATCAGGTATTTTTTGAAGTCTTTTGTAATGCCGTATCATTATCGTAGATTTGTCCACATAATTATAATAATCACATCGCATTAGTAAATGACCAATTTTTTTTCCTCTTTAGGTACCGAAGGACTCCTGGATATTCTCAAACAGTCCAGCGATGCTACTGCTATTTATACCGGGCTTGATCTTCATATCCAACTTGCGAACAGTGCTATGCTGAAGATGTGGGGAAAAGATGAATCTGTGCTTGGAAAAAAGCTTGAAGAAGCACTTCCGGAACTTGAAAAACAGCCTTTTACAGATATTTTGAGGAACGTCTGGCGAACCGGCGAACGGTATGAAGCGCATAATAAAGCAGCTGCACTGGAGATTGATGGCTCACTGGTAACTTCGTATTTTGATTTTATCTACCAACCGATTTTTAAAGAAGAAAAAATTTACTGTATACTTCATACTGCAACCGATGTTTCGGAAAGAGTGAAGGCATTGGAATTGGTTCGTAAAAAGGAAGAAAATGAACAACTCATCAAGGAGAATCTGAAAGCTGCAAATGAGGAACTTCAGACGCTGAATGAAGAATTTCAGGCAACCAATGAGGAGTTGGCTGCGATGAATGAAGAATATGAAGCAACCAACGAACAGTTGGAAGAGGCACACCAGCTGATCGATGTTTTTAATCAGCAGTTACAGAAAGAAAATACCGATCTCCTTTCTGACAACAAAGGTTTTAAAGATTATATATCTGATCTCAACATCTCACAAAAAGGCCTGGAACAGCATAATAAGGAACTCAGAGAGCTCAACGATACGATTATATTGCTTAATACAAAAATCTCTGACAGTGAGACCAGCTTTATCAATCTGATTGCTCAGGCACCTGTTGCGATGCTGTTGGTAAAAGGTGATCATTTTATAATCACCATGATTAATAAACCAATGCTTGAGCTGCTTGGAAAAGATACCGGTATTATCGGAAAGTCGCTTTTTGATGCGATCCCGGAACTTGAAGGTCAGCAAGCTGCCGAAATGTTGGTGAGAACTTTTGAGGAAGGCGTTGCCCATTCGGAAATATCAAACCCTATTATGCTGAACCGCAACGGCAATCTGGAGCAGGGATTTTTCAATTTTAATTATACTCCTTTTATCGAAAACGGGAAAGTAACCGGTGTTATCAATATGGCGGTTGATGTATCGCCCCAGGTATTGGCCATACAGGAAAGGGAGAAAACGATCGCAGAAAAAATTGCGTTGGAAGAAATACTCCGCAAAAGTGAGGACCGTCTGCAGGGCATTCTGGAAACAATGGCAGAAGGCGTAGGTGTTATTGATGCGACTGGACAATTGGTTTACGCAAATCCTATGGCGCAGCAGATTTTAGGATTAACGGAAAGCCTCATTAAAGACAGAACATATCATGATGCGCAATGGCAGAACCTGAGACTTGACGGGACACCTCTTCCTTTGGAAGAACATCCTATGACCATTATGATGACAACAGGAAAACCTGTACATGACCATGAGATCTGCGTTCAGCCACCGGACAGGGAGCGGTTTTATATTTCAATCAATGCAGCACCCATGTTTGATACGGAAGGGAATCTTACGGGAGGAATCGGAACTTTCATGGATGTTACCACAAGAAGGATGATTACCCAGGGAAAGGACGACTTTATCAGTATCGCGAGCCACGAACTGAAAACGCCGGTTACCGCACTTAAAGCCTCTTTGCAACTCTTACAGAGATCTCACGAAAAACTGTCGGTGGATGTAAGAGCCAGACTGGTAGATCAATCCATTAAAAGTCTTGAGAAACTTTCGCATCTTATTACCGATCTTCTGGATACAAGCCGTATTGATCAGGGACAGTTTAAACTTAATAAACAGCCTTTTGCACTTTCGGAACTTTTCGATGACTGCTGTTCAAATCTTATACAAAATTCTGCTCAGAACATTATTTTTGAAGGTGATGTTACTTTGATGGTAGAGGCAGATAATCAACAGATTGGACAGGTAATGACTAATTTTATCACCAATGCTATAAAATATGCTCCGGATTCTGACGAAATCATCATCAAAATTGAAAAACTGAATGACCAGGAGGTGAAGATTACCGTAAAAGATAAAGGCCCCGGAATTCCAAAGGAAAAACTAATACATCTTTTTGAGCGATATTACAGAACAGATTATCAGGGGCAAAAATTCACAGGTTTAGGTTTGGGTCTTTACATCAGTGCAGATATTATCAAGAACCACGGCGGAAGAATAGGCGTAGAAAGTGACTTTGGAAACGGAAGCGAATTTTGGTTTACTTTGCCACTTTAGTATAGTCCGCGTTCTTCTTATTCTAATAATAAGGTGATATTAAATTAAAAAATAGCATCAGAAATTGTACTTGGTTCTATAATTGCTAGATCAGGATATGATAAAAATATTTTTGGTAGAAGATGATGACTCCATCAGAGAAGTTCTGGAGATTTTTTTAAGATCAGAAGATTACACCGTTCACTCTTTTGCCAACGTTTCCGAATTTAAAAACCGCCGAAAGGATGAACTTCCCGATCTATATTTATTTGACGTCATGCTGCCCGACGGATCCGGCATCGATTTGTGTAAAGAAATTAAAAATAATGATTTAAATGAAGGCATTCCTGTTATTATTATGAGCGCGCACGCCCAGTTAACGCAAATAAAAGACGTCTGCAATCCTGATGATTTTATAGCCAAACCATTTGATATCGATCAGCTTTTACAGCAGATTCAGAAGATGGTTCGTTCTTAAAGATAATTCTAAATAATTTATTCTATTTATCTTTTATGTAAGTCTTTAGAATATATATTTAAAGTAAATTATCATTAGATATATTTAAAAAATTTGATGTTCTGATTTTAATTAATCGTCGATTTTTGCAATTATTTATTAAAAGCATTTTAAGTCTTACAGCAATCATACTCTCTCCTATTTATATTTTTCAGAAATGGCTAATAATCGCAAATCAATTTACAGTGCACTTGCCGCTAATCTGCTCATTGCATTAACAAAGTTTATTGCCGGAGCTTTCACCAACAGCTCTTCTATGATTTCTGAAGGTATTCACTCCACAGTGGATACCACCAATCAGCTTTTACTTCTCTACGGGATCAAAAGAAGCAAAAAACCAGCAGACGAAGCTCATCCGTTTGGATATGGAAAGGAACTTTATTTCTGGTCTTTTGTAGTTTCCATTCTTATATTTGGTTTGGGAGGTGCTTTATCCATCTATCAGGGAATTGTGCATATCATAGAACCTGAGGCGATGAAAGATCCCTTCTGGAACTATATTGTCTTATTTCTTTCCTTAATTTTTGAGGGAACTTCTCTTTTCATAGCAGTCAAAGAATTTAATACAACCCGTAACGGGATGAGATGGTGGGATGCGATCATTAAAAGTAAAGATCCTTCAAGCTTTCTTGTTGTTTTTGAAGATGGCGCAGCAGTAGCAGGTCTTATGGTTGTTCTGGTATTGATGGTTCTGAGCAATACTTTCCAAATACCAGAATTAGATGGACTGGCGTCGGTTATAGTCGGATTAATATTGGTTTTCGTGTCTCTTATTCTGGCCAGAGAAAGCAGAAGTTTATTAATGGGCGAAGGGATCGCTCCGGAAACCCGGGAAAAAATTGCAAAACTGGCAGAAAAAGATAGTGCTGTAGTCAGAACAAAAAGCATATTATCTACGTATCAGTCTCCGGAAGAAGTTGTACTGATGCTGATTATTGATTTTGAAGAGCATCTGGATACTGAGGAAATCACCGAAGCTATACAACGTATCCGAAAAAATATAAAAAAGGAATTTTCACTGGTTCATTTTGTGATTATTCAGCCCGAATAATGTACACCAATCGTGACATATTGTTATTATTACTCAATAAAAATACCCTCATTATTTTAATTCTTATGCATCCTATGTCGTATCTTCGCTATGTTTACCGGCGATGAAATGTACAGACACCTCTAAGGTGTAAAACTTAAGAAAAAAAATTCAGGAAGAGTTTATGGAAAACTTCGTAAAATTTATTAAACAGACAATCAGTATTGATGAAACGGAGTTGAAAATTGTGCTTTCAAAATGCAGGGAAAAGAGCGTTCCGAAAGGAAATTTAGTTTTAAAAAAAGGACAGGTTGCAAGACAGTATTTTTTTATAGTTTCCGGAGGACTTCGTTTTTATTACGAAAATGAGAACGGAGAAAATACAACATGGGTGGTTTTCGAAAATGAATTTCTGACAGAAATATCCAGCCTTAATCCTCAAAAACCCACGCGATTCAACATTATTGCCATTGCAGATACCGAATTGATTGTGATCGATAAAAAGGACATGGAGTTTCTCTATGCACACGTTCCCGTATGGCATGAATTCGGGAGAAAGATTTGGGAGGAAACTACCGTGAGAATGATCGATCAGATTCTAAAATTTCAGACCCTTACTGCGGAAGAAAGGTATCTGGAATTTATGAATACGACAGAGATGATTCAAAAAATTCCTATCAAACAGCTGGCAAGTGTGTTGGGAATCACCCCCAATGCTCTGAGCCGTATCCGGAAAAATATCCGCTGATGAATTTTTCTACCAGATGGTAGTTTTACCAGCAGAAAGACCCTTTAACTTTGTGTCAAAATAAAATCGACATGAACGAAAAGTTACCTACCCCAACAGATCAGTATTCGGATAATGAACTAATCAAAAATCTTCCGGGTTTCGAAAACAAATATATCACCGTCAATGGCATCAATCTACATTACGTAGAAGGAGGAAACGGAAAACCCTTGCTCTGTCTTCCCGGCTGGCCTCAGACATGGTATTCGCTACAGCCTGTAGCCATACAATTGGCAGAAAAATACCGGGTTATCATCATTGATCTCCGGGGAATGGGAAGTTCTGAAAAACCTGAATCAGGATATGATAAAAAAACAATGGCCACCGACATTTACCAGCTCGTGCTTGCCCTTGGATTTGATAAAGTACATCTGATGGGACACGATATCGGAGGCATGGTTGCAATGAGCTTTGCTTTTAATTTCCCCGAAATTACGGAAAAACTCATTGTTCTTGACGGCTCACATCCTAATGAAGGAATGTATCAGATGCCATTAATACCTTCCCCGGGAACTTTCACCGAAAAGATGGACGGAAATATGCCGTATGCATGGTGGATGGGTTTTAATCAGGTAAAAGGTTTGCCGGAACAATTACTGGAAGGCCGTTTTCACCTGCTTCAGGATTGGCTGTTCAGGTATGTGATGATTGATGAGAAAAAGATGACCGCACTGGAAAGAGCTGTTTATGCAGCAGCATACCGTGACAGAGAAAGCATCCGTGCATCCAATGCATGGTATCAGACTTTCAATCAGGATATTGAAGATGCGAAAACTTACGAACCTTTGGCAATGCCGGTTTTAGGTATTGGAAGCTACATCAGTTACAATTATATGAATTATGGTCTGCCGTATGTTGCAAAAGATCTCCAGGTAGTCGGGATGATGGACAGCGGACATTATCTTTTTGAGGAAAAACCTCAGGAAGTGCTTGATATTGTATTACCTTTTTTAGCATCATAAAAAAATAATCATGAAAAAAACAATAATGGTTGCAGGAGCAACCGGCAATTTAGGAAACAGGATCTGCAGAGAACTGTTAAAACGCGGAGCTACAGTAAAAGCAATGGTAAGAGATGCTACAGATACCGATAAAATTCAGATTCTGAAAGATATGGGTGTTGAAGTAAAGATGATTGATCTTCATGATACAGAGCGTATTTCTGCTGAATGTAAGCATGCTGACTGTGTCGTCTCTGCGCTTGCAGGGCTGGGAAGTGTGATGATCGATTTACAGAAAAGAATATTGGATGCCGCCATCAAAGCAGGGGTTCCCAGATTTATACCGTCAGATTTCTGTACAGACTACAATGATTTAACTGAGGGCGAAAACAGAAATTTTGATTTAAGAAGAACTTTTAAAAAGTACATCGACAATGCGCCTATTCAGACTACGTCTGTATTCAACGGATGTTTTGCAGACATTTTAAAGTACAACACTCCCATTCTGAATCTGAAGGATAAAAGTATTGGATACTGGGGAGATAAAGAAAATTGGAAATTGGACTTTACCACCATGGACAATACGGCGGCCTTCACGGCAGAAGTTGCTTTGGACGATCATTCACCACGAAATCTGCAGATCGCAAGTTTTCAGATAAGTCCGAAAATGATTTTGGAAGGTGTGAAAGAAATCACAGGTGAAGAATATAAATTGCATCAGATAACTAGTTTAGAAAATTTCGCTGCATTTATAAAAAAACAAAGAGCCGAGGATCCGGCGGGTGAACATGAACTCTACGCAAAATTTCAGCAGGGTCAGTATATGTATTCCATGTTCACTACACAACATACGAAGATCACCAATGACCGTTACGAAGGGATATCATGGACTTCAGGCATTGATTACCTGAAAACATTTTTAAGATAAATCTCTATCTATAAACCCGAAGCTGTGCTGATATGATTCACAGGTTTTTATGGATTGTGCTCTACATACATAAAAAAACTCCCGAAGATGATGTCTTCAGGAGTTTTTTTATTTAAAAATAATGATTAGTCAACGGACTTCTCAAGATTTTCAAATTTTCTGTAAGATGACTTTATTTTCAGCAACTGATCTGCTACTTTCACTGTACTTTCAGGACATAAAGTTTCGCTTTCCAATGCTTCCTGATAAGCGTCGATCGCTGCTTTTTCTCCGAAAACCACATTTTCCAGTGTAGATTCATTGTTGTCGCCTGTTAAAGAATTTTTCACATCGATCCATGTTCTGTGAAGGGCTCCTGCAACGGTTGATGTATTGTTCGGTTCACCACCTTTTGCCTGAATCAGACTGATAAGATCAGCTTTCATTTCCTGAGATTCTCTTACCATTTGATCATAATCATTTTTCAAAGGTCCGTAAGAATCCCATACCTTGTCTTCTACTTTATCGAATCCCTGAATTCTGTCGTTTGTAATTTGCAAAAGATCGTTTAGCGTAGATACTGTTTTACTGTTGTCCATAATAATATATTTAAATTAGTGTACTGTACTTCTTGCAACCACCATACCATTACGACGTTTTCCTTCAAATAATTTTCAAATCAGATGATGATGTTTATGATCTGCTGAGATGCTGCTTTTGAAGAACATATCATAAATTTCTGCCAATTGCACCCTGATTGACAACAGGACAGCAAAACAGAATGCTGATTGGTAACAGATCCTGATAATATTTCCATTCATGGTAATACAAAAAAATGATACTCTGTACCTTAAAATAAAACATAAAAGTAAAACTCCGGGCAGGATTGAGTATCTTTAGATTCACATTAAATTAATTTTGAATATTAAAATCATCAATAATGAGAAACACTATAAAGTGGATATCGGTTGTGATAATCTTCATAACGATTAATCAGAACTTTTATGCTCAAAAATTCGGTGCAGTAAAAAAAACTCCTGTTTACACCATAGAAAACTGTGTCAACGAATTTAATATCAATAAGGCAACCGAAACAAAATCAGGATACCAGTATTGGTTTGCAGATCAAAAATTCACGCAGGAAAACACTTTAAAAATGAGCATTGTTGCTGCGGGAAAATCTACCCATGCACCTCATCGTCATCCTGAGGAAGAATTTTTTTATATTCTTGAGGGAAAAGCTTCGTTTTATCTTGACGGAAAAACCGTAGAGGCAGGTCCGAATACGAGCTTATACTGTCCACCGAATGCTGAACACGGCATAAGTAATGCAGGCACAAATGACTTAAAATATCTTGTCATTAAAAAAGATTTGCGATAGCTTTTTATCAATTTAGGCTGTTACAAATTTTAAATTTTTCTGAATATCGAAATCAGAATGAAACTTACAATTAAAATTTAGTCTTACCATATGTTTCAAATCCTTGAAAAATTCCTGCAAAGCAAAGCTGATTTTCCGCCGGATATCCTTAAAGAAATAACCTCATATTTTAAAAGCATTACTACGGTAAGAAATGAAATTCTTATTGACTATGATCACGTATGCAAAAATTATTATTTCATCAATAAAGGCTGTATCAGATTATTTACAACCAATAAAGACGGGACAGAAAACTCAAGATTTTTTGCTTTTGAAGGAAGTTTTGCAACGGCTCTTCCCAGTTTTATCGATCAAAAACCCGCTCACGAATATCTGCAGACCATTGAAAAATCTGAACTGCTGTATATTTCACGAAAAGATTTTTATTTTCTCACAGAGAAATTTGCAGGTTTTGCCAAAATATATCTTGACATCCTGGAGCTTGGCTTTATTGTAGCCCAAAAGAGAATATACGGTTTCCAGGGATTTGATGCGATGGAAAAGGTAAAATGGGTGATTCAGCATCAGCCGCAGCTTTTACTCAGAGTTTCCAATAAAATGGCAGCATCATATCTGGGTTTATCTCCTTCCACATTAAGCAGAATAAAATCGAAACTTTAAAAAACGTTGCTCTGGCACAACGTTTTTCATTTCTCTGGCGTTTAACTTTGCAGAAAAGTAAAATATGAAATTACAGATTCTGCTTATTATGCTGAGTTCCTGCCTGTATTGCGGACAGAACAAAAATGGCAAAGCCACCCCTCAGAGACCTGAAGATTATGTTAAAACTACCCATACTTTAACCCTTACTGCTGCTATGGAAATGTCTGGAAGGGTAATGTCTGCAGCGTCTCAGATGGATAAAAAAATTTCACTCGCCATTCTGGATGCATCGGGAATCACTGTGCTGCTTCTGAAAGATGATAAGGTAGGGCCTCACAATACAGATGCTGCAAAGAAAAAGGCTTTCACTGCATTATCTGCCAAAACACCTACTCTTCTGTTATTGCGGAATGCTGATAAGACAACAGAAACCAGAAACCTGAATACAGTTCCTGATTTACTTTTACTAAGCGGCGGAGTTCCTGTTTACTATAAAGGAGACATCATCGGAAGCGTAGGTGTTGCCGGTGGCGGGAGCCCGGAAAATGATGATCTGTTTGCCAGAGCTGCAGCGATCCCGGAATATGGAATAACAACAGAAAATTAATTAAAATAAAAGAATATGAAAACATTGGTCATTACCTTTCTCTTTGCGCTGTGTTCAACAGGAATATTTGCCCAGAAAGGCACTTTTCAGCTTTCCAGCCACATATTGGATGTATCCAAAGGAAGTCCGGCGCCCGGCGTGAAAATTAAACTGGAAAAATATAATGAAAAATCAAACATCTGGTCTTTTACGGATGAAAAAACCACGGACAAAAACGGCAGGGTTTCAGATTTTTTAGCCTCAGAAAAATCCAACGCAGGAATTTACAGGTTAACCTATTATACGAGCGAATATTTTAAAAAGAATAATACAGAAAGTTTTTATCCCTTTATAGAAGTTGTTTTCGAAATAAAGGACGGTTCCCATTACCACGTTCCTATTACGCTTTCGGCTTACGGATATTCTACATACAGAGGAAACTAGAAGTTTGCCTGCGCATCTATTCTGCAAAGAATGTACATCAACTGTTATCTGAATTCGTTTTGATAATAACTTGAATCAATAAAAAATTTTTGCTATTTTAACATTACCAAAATTATCTTCAGCATAAGAGTCGGCTTCAGAACTGAACGATATGAATGAGAATTTGCTGTACCGAAACCATTCTTTGAAAGAGATTAAAAAAAATCATAAAAAGAGTCCGTTCCACAGGCCGTGAGACGGACTCTTTCTTTATAAGATTACAGCATAATCAGATCAGTTTCAGCAGTTCTTCTGCCACTTTCTCTGATGAAGCGGGATTCTGCCCTGTCACCAATCTTCCGTCAACTACTGCATAAGGACTCCAGTCTTCAATTTTACTGTATGATCCTCCATTCTTTTTCAACGTATCTTCCACCAGAAAAGGAACTACATCAGTAAGCTGTACGGCTTCTTCTTCCGTATTTGTAAATCCGGTAACGTTTTTACCATTCACAAGATATTCGCCGTTTATCTTCACATCTTTCAAAACACCCGGTGCATGACATACAAATGCCACAGGCTTTCCTTCCGTGTAAAAATCTACAATAAGATGTTGAGAAACTGTGTCTTCCGCAAGATCCCACAAAGGACCGTGGCCGCCTGGATAAAATACAGCATCATAATCTTCACTGGATACCTCCGAAAGCTTGTGGGTATTTTTCAATTTATCTTTCAGACCTTCATCATTATCCATTCTCCGTGTAGCATCTGTCTGTGATGAAGGATCTTCACTTTTGGGATCGATAGGCGGAAGACCACCCTTCGGAGATGCCAATGTGATGTCTACTCCCTGATCAGACAATGCATAATAAGGCGCCGCCAGCTCTTCTGTCCAAAAACCGGTTTTCTCACCCGTATTTCCCAATTCGTCGTGACTCGTTAACACGAATAAAACTTTTTTGCTCATTTTTATTTTTTTTAAATTAATACTAAATGTACCATAGGATTTAAGAAATCTGGGTCGTGTAGATGACTCCAGTTACATTTTCCGAGACGGTAGCAGCACAGGAGAAATATTTCCTGTCAGTTCCCGAAATATGGTAGAAAAGAATGCACAAATTGAGCCAATAGAAATATAAGAGTCTGCATCTTATAATTCGGTCATAATGTCTAATCAATAAGACTCAATACCTCAGATTTATTGGTATAAATAATTGCAACCTCTACAAATTGACTGTAGTTGCATCAACTGACGCTTGACGATAAGATTATAAAAATGCATGAAGAAATCTGAAGGTCAGGTTAATGCGTTCTTGCATAGGTCGGGTTGATTTAGCAATCCTGTGTTCCCAGTTTTCCTGAAGGTCGCCCTTCATGATGAGCAGTGAACCATGCGGCAATGGCAGGCTGTATTTGCTTTGATGGTGGTCCTTTTTTCTGAAATCAAAATTTCTGGTTTGTCCCAGACTTACAGAAGCAATCACCGGACGTTTTCCGTATCGGCTTTCTTTATCTCTGTGCCAAGCAACAGAGTCATGATTGTCCCGGTAAAGATTGAGCAGGACTCCGTTGAACTGATACCCGAATTCCTGTTCAATTTTATTTTTCAGGAATAATAACTCAGGAGTCCACGGGTTTCTGCGAGAGGCATTTTGATCCGCTGCTTCATAAGATTCATCGGTATCTCCATACCATGCGGTTAATCTGGGCGTTAAAACTTCTTTGTCATACATTTTCTGGGTATGCTGTTCCCAGGTTGTGGTGTGCAATAAATGGTCTTTAAGACGATCAGCTTCCTCCTTATGCAAAAAATTTTCCCTGTATTCCAAAAGGTCTTCTGGAAATGCATAAAATTCTTCGGAATCAAATAAACTCAACTGATGCATTATAGATTTTTTTTTAATAATTGCTTTTACAGATCTTTTCTAAAAGAGATTTTTATTTCATTTTTATGTTTAAATTTCCAGTAATCAATCCGTAAAACCTGAATCAGACAAACATCTGAGGTTTGGACTTTATAATTAAATAATCTTGCAAACCTGATAAGAATTTATCATTGTCCAAATCTAAATCCTGCTGCCAAGCCTTATTATCGCATATCCTACTCAAGTTTTGTACCATCTTTTTTAATTTCTGACAGCGCGGTAGACCTGTAGATACGATAAAGGAAATCATAGTTATTGATATTGCTTTATTATTCATTATTAAAAAGAAAAAATAATTGATGAATATGAGCATAGTGATATGACGAAATTGCTGGCAGAATTATACAATCTGCAGGGAGGATGCGAGCGCATTAAGACGACCCCATTATTCCGGCAGTACAGCTTATTCAGCCGTATTTTTGTAAATGTTTTATTGTAAGCGATGAAACGCAAGTCATTATTTTCACTACGCTCTTAATCTTCTCTTTTCTCCAGATCCGATTTTTTAAAAAAAATTATCCGGAAATAAAAAATATTATGAGCCTTTACAAAAGAATTTGGATAAAAATCCTATCCTTACCACTTTAAACACAGGTTCTGAATGTTTACAGTAAAATATATTGTGAAGAGCAAACCATAAAAAATACTCGGTAACAGTAATATCTGTTACTTTTCCATTCTTCAGAAAAAAAACGACTTCATCACTTAAGAGAAATCCTCTTGGTTTTATATAAATCAGTGTTTCACCATCAAAATTTTGTGCTGAAGCACCCCATGTTGCTAATATTTCGTGTTCGGTTTTGTGAAGATTTTCTTCTAAATAAGTTTTCAGTTTCTGTATTGGTTGATTCATTGAATTAGTATAGTTTTGGGAATATGCACTGAATTTTTAAATCTGCTTTTTCTGGGTATGAGTGGATAAAGGCTACAGCCTTATGGATATTTAATATCACTGCATTGTATGCATATCCTCATTCCCAAAAAAGCAGGAATAGAAAAAATTGATTTTTGTAATTGTTATCATTTCAATGGATAGGAAGAGAAGAAAGCAACTTTGCTTACCACTTCATATCTCTCTACTTTATGATGTTCATCAAAATAAAGAACAAGTTTTCTGCAAATGAAAAATGTTTTTTTAAGTTTATAGGTCCACATCCTTGCAAAAGGAATATTGAACTCATCTCCAAGCTCAGAAAGCACTTGTTTTTTATTTTTACCTATAAGGGATCTGTAATCACTTTTGATCATTTGAATCTTTATTAAATTTCTTAACAAAATATTTTGATTTTCAATTGTTTATCATGATTGTTTTGTAAAATCATTTCATAATAAATCGAAGAGACAGAAACTGCTTTTTCAATACCGGATTTTCATGCAGAAAATACGTACTGTATCTCCTGAAAATTCAGAAGTAAAAAGAATATTGACCTACAGTGCTGCTCTTTTTCTTCACAAAGACCTTGTGCCATCGGAAGTATACTACTCTACTTTGTCTTTCATCTGTTTTGATCTGAGTTCCCGTAAGAAGAAGTGATGATGTAATAAAGCCTGCTGATCGCCCAGAGTTCCAGGGCTGCCAACAATAGCAGTGCGTAGGTATTGGGTGTAGGTCCATCCAGAATAAGACCTATCAACAGATCACCAAGCTCTATGAACACTCTTGAGATGAGAGTAATAAAAAGCCACTGCGGTTTATTACAGAGCAGTGAGACGGCTAATGCTATGACACTGGATAAAATTCTTACCCCCGCACTGCTGAATCCCAACTTTGCAGAATAAAGATCCAAATTGGCATCAGGAAATACTATTCCGGGATTGAAGGTGTATACATAGAAGAAAAAAGAACCGGCAAGTATCAGCAGCCAGCAGAAAATCCGTACAGGATATGGAATATCATGGGTGATATTTTTTTTCATGTTATAAGTGTTTTTGTTAAATTTCTTTATAAATATAAGGAAGATGCATCAAAATCAATATCATTTTGATGATTTTTTTACTTTTTTTCCTGATCAGTCAAAATTGTAAATTTCGCTGAATTCTATATTTTCTGATAAGCACTATTTTAAATAGTACATTCCGTTCTTATTCTTTAGCTTAATATCTATAAATCATTGCCTGTCCTACTGAAGATGGTGTACCTTCGAATAACAGTATAATGTATAGCCAAAGTTTTTACTTTTTTACGATTTGTTCATCATTTTTTTTATTTAAATTAAAATAAAAAAGCTCAAAAACAGTTTTGGATGCAAGACAATAAGTTGTCCTGCTCACGGCTGAAAGATAAAGTTCCATCTTTTATGGTTGTAACAGTTTTCTACAATCTGCTTTGTGTTCTTGCTGTATTGATGTGACTATTTTTTTTACGGCTTCCAAAAACTCCAAACGGTACCGTTGTAAACTGCCAGTTGTTTCTTTACAGTATCGTATGCCATCATACCCGGCGCAGGATTTTTTATGGTAAGATGTGGGCTTGCTACCTTTGGAAGTACCATTGCCTTATCTTTATCACTAAGTACCAGAATTCCAGAAGCAGTATCTGTTACCCCATCGGTACCTATCGCAACTCGTGCATCCGCCAATTCTCCGACATTATCCTGCAAAGAAGAATCTACAGCATTCAACCCGGTAATTGTTGCATCCTGATTAGAACTGTTTTTAACGGTAAGTGGAAAAGTAAGGGTACCCGTAAGATCCTCCCACGATCCGTTTTTTCGGTATTTGATCTTCTTGTCTGAAAGATCATAAACGATAGTTCCATTCAGAATGGTACCGTTCATCCCTTTGTAACCCGCTCCGGTAGTGGCATTATAGGCAAAAGGATTATTGGCTACTGTAGATACCCACGGCAATATAATCCCCCTGCTGTTATCTGCACTGTCATAAAATTCCAGTGAAATCCCAGGATTATTGGTAATCCCGTCGGACAGTTTGATCACATTCGTTTTTCCTATTGCCACCTGTGCAAATGATGAGATACTCACCATTAATGCAATTGTTGATATAATTTGTTTCATTGTTATCTATACGTTTAATTTTTAATCGTTATCCAAAAACGATTACCTTTTATTCCTTGCAAGTAATCATCTGATAAATAGTGCTATAAAAGAAAAAAGGGGAAAAAGTAATAATAAAAAAGATAAAAGTTTCATCATTTTAGCTTCCAGAATCATCATATATTTCGTTCCCCGATTTTTCTTTTTGTTATTGTATCTTGATTTTCAGATACCAATACATAATCCCTACATTTTATTCAGGAGGTTATGCGATAGAGTAAGACTTATCTTGATCTTACAGTTCTACTTTATAACCTCTATCGTCATTAATCCGGACAGGCCTGTGTATTCATACAATGCCATGCTGCTGACGAATCTCCCTCTTTTGTAGTATAGACCTTCAGACACTGGTTGGTAATATCATACACCATCATTCCCTCCAGCGGAGTTGTGATAACAAGGGTAATACCATCATCTGCTACCGGCTGGTTGCTGGCGTTGAATTTTATCCTGTTTATTACCAAGCCTTTTTCCTTAGACTCCAGCACCGTCCATGCACCTTTGCGCACCATCGGCCAATCACTGTTTTCTGTGCCGGCTCTTCCCAAAGCAGTAATGCCGTGTCTTGTTTCTAAGATGCTGCCTCCGGTTGTAGATGCCGGTTTGTAGCAGTACGTATTACAAACGGTTACGGTAATATCTTTGTTTAGGATACATTGATTTTCCGTATAGCTAATGGTAGCAGTACCTGCCGATACCGGTGTTACCAATCCATTGGCAGACACTGTGGCTACATTGGTATTGCTACTCGTCCAGTTTCCTGAGGAATTCTGTACGACGGTTGCATTATTTGGATTGCTGTTACCAGCCAATACAGTAGAACCTATAGCTACAGCCTGTATGCCTGCTACCATAGTGCCGCTCAGGGTAGCATTCTCTGTGAGAGCAGATGCTCCTGTAGTATTGGAGAGGTTTACCCATTGAATCCCATTCCAGCCAACCAATCTCAGGTTAGAAGCTGATGAAGCAAAACCTGTCATATCCGGTATGCTTACCGTCACTGTACCTGTGAAGGTACCGCTTATATTTTGCCAATCCCATTGTCCCCATTTGCTTACACTGGAAATACCGCTGCCTAAAGCAGTAATAGAATGAGTAGCATTATTATTGGTAGGATCTACCACCACGCTCGGATCTCCGGGCAGCCAGTTTACGGCGATCTGCGAGTCTGCAGAACGGGTTCCGCTTATTGTAACACTTCTTAGATCGTTGCCCATCCCCACAGGAAAAGTAAAGGCCTGATCCGCTGCATTTGCATAATGTTTTACATAGCCGTTGATATTATGTGCATCGGATGCCCCTGTGTAGGTTGCAAGACCTATGGCAGACCAGTAACCTATGTTTCCCACGGTGTCGTCTGTTGTCCAGCGGGTACTGGTAGATAAATCTATCTGACTAAAATTTACCGATTCAAGACCACCCATCACATGGTTACCTGCGGCAGAAATACCGGAAAGCTGCAAAAACGAACCGGTACACAGGGTACTGCCACCATCGATCTGCAATCCCTGGCAGCCTACTGCAGATATTAAAAGGGTCGTGCTGCATCCGATACTGTTGGTATAGGTAATTATAACAGAACCAGTGGAAACCAGAGTTACTAATCCTGTACTGCTTACCGTGGCAATAGAAGGATTGCTGGAAACCCATGCATTAGAGGAAGCGGCCGAACCTGATCCTGTAAGTTGTAAGGTCTGGCCAATATCAAGTACCGTACTGCCTGTATAAGTGATAGTGGGTACATCTACTGTCACTGTGTGCGTGCCTGTATAACCGCTTTCGTTTGTAAAAGTAATAGTAGCTGAACCCACATTGACTCCCGTTACCACACCAGTTACCACACCAGTACTGCTGACTGTAGCTATTGCAGTATTGCTAGATGACCATGGATTGGAAGCAGCAGGTGTACCTGTTGCTGTAAGCGTTATCGTAGATCCTTTACACATTTCAGAAGCACCCGAGATAATGGGGTTACACTCGAGGTTTATGGCAGCATTCTGCGAACTTCCTATGCTTTGTCCACCAGATCCAACGGTGACAGGTATACCGTCGGAATCTACTGCCGTACCAAAATTAAGATTGGAAGCTGTAGATCCGGTTCCCACAGAAGCAGAGCCACCCGCAGAAACCAGGTTATTCCTGCTGAATGAACCGCCACCTTCGATAGCATCTAAGCATCCGTCATTATCACTATCCAGATCTATCTGATCCGGAATATCGTCCCCGTCTGTATCATTTGAAATACAGACACTCAGAACGGCAACAGGCTGGGTAAGACTCAGCGCGTTATATTCAATTAATTCATTCCGTACACTAAAAGCTACAGAAGACTTATTCGCAGAAAAAGGTATGGTTAAAAAAACATTTCTGAAATTGGTCAGATTATCACCTGTTGCAGTGAAGGAGTATCCATTACCCAAATACTGTATTGTAGGAATAAAGTTAACATAATTATGGGTGTAAGTGATTTCTCCATCGCTCGAAAATGTAGTAAACTTCTCTGTTCCATTGGCATTTTTGACAAGATTGTTGGAGTTCAGATTAAAGGTAACCCTCTGTACCGTTTTTCCGGAAAATTCAAACTCGACCGTGGATCCTTCTGCTGCATCTAATGACCATATCAAACCGTTCTGCCCTGCAGATAATGTTGGGGTTCCCACAATTTGATAAGGGGTAAGCTTTAAATTTAAACCGGTAATAGCCCCTACATCATTTATTGTAACTGGATTACCGGCATTTAAAGTGGTTAATATATCCGGTGTAATGTAGGTATTCAGAAAAAGATTAGTCATACTGCAAGGACTTTCAACTGTATCCAAAATACCGTCGTTATCGTCATCAAGATCACACTCATCATAAACACCGTCACCATCTGTATCTGTAGTGTTCAGGTTTCTGGTGGTAAAGCTGCTGGAAGTAGCACTTCCTGCACCGTCTGTTGCAGTAATGGTGTAAAGGACACCTGCTGTAGTCCCGGTAATAATCCCTCCGGCTCCTACGGATAAGCCGGCAGGTGCTGAGGTATAGACATAAGATGCATTATAATTGCTCACTACAGCTGTACCAGTAGGGTTGCTACAGGTAGGTGCTGTGATTGTAATAGCAGGCGGGTCATTTGCAGGCGGCATCACATCCTCCTCTTCGGGGATTTTGTCTGCAACAATCTTTTTTGCATATTCTGATGTCTCACTGTTTATCTTATTTGTATTCTTATTTTTGATCGTAGCTGCTTTCGGACTTTCTTTAAATAAAAAAAAGATACCCCGGTTGGGAAGCCAGGTATTTGCCATCAGCCAACTACCAAAGAGAATAAGAAAGACATACCATTTTGTATTCTTCATTATGTAAAATTTAACGGTTGGAAACTACTAGTTACCTAAGTAAATAAACATATTGACGCTCAATTGCTGCCCTCTTACATCAAAGGCCTGTTGCGTAACACCTCCGTTGATGGAATCAGTTGTCAGGGTATGAGTATGAGATCCGGATAAGGCAGTACCACTGTAAGCCCTGTAAGATGCACCGCCAAAGGTGACGTTTGAGGCAGAACCTCCGGCACCATCTCCAATAAAGTTACCACCGGATAAACTGTGAGAATGAGATCCTGAAGTACTGGTATTACCGGAAATACTCACATTTGGAAGCTGGCTCTGGGCGATATTTTTGGTATTATTCCCGCTTACCGAACCTAAAATCAGCCCGTTTTGTGTCAACTGACTGTTAGAAGCATTGGGCAAATTTCCGCTGAGTCCCAGAGTGATGGCTCTTGCCTGCTGTGTGGTGGTAAGGGATGATAAAGCTCGGCCGTCCAGCTTGATCCATCCGCTGTGGTCACCAGTCTGTATGCCTGTTTTGATATCTCCAACAGTAAGTGCAGATTGAGACGACTGAAGTTCCCACGAGGAACCGCTCCATACATAGACGCCCGGCGTACTTAATGCGCCTGTACCGGTATTATAGACAAGTGTACCCACTGCTGATGCGGGTATTCCTACAGTTGTAATATCTGTGGATGACGTAAGCGCTACCTGTGCTAAGCGCATACCTGCACGCGTACCTTGTGCTGAAAGTTCCAGCAGTTGTCCGTTTCCGATCGTGGTGGGATTGGCTCCAATTTTTACTTGTGCACTCGTCAATCCAAGCCCTGTCAAAAAGGTAAGGGAATAAATGATTTTTTTCATTTGTTTCTGTTTAATTGTTTCTATTTTATGTTTCTATTTCTATTAAGGCAACTATTGAAGCCCACTTTACAAACCACTTTTCCTTTGCTTTTTGGTAAAGGATGATCTGTCTGTAATTTCCTTTTCTTATTGCAGTATTTCTGTAATAAAATAAATGCTCTGTTATATGTATTGACCAGACTATCCCTTCACAATACCCTTGCAAAAATGGGTATTATCAAATACCCATTCGTGCAAAGTCAATTGCAAAAGCAATTGTAGCTGATCAGACAACTGATCTTTCATCTCTGTATTATTGCCCGTGATGTATTAGATCACAAGAATAATCTGAACTTATGTAACAGTTCCTGTGCATTAAGGTACAGGACTTGCAGTAGCTGTTCCCGTGTTACTGCCTCCCAGATTAACTGTTACATCCGCATTATTGACAACCTGGTTATTAGACAAAATCATGGTATAAATTATCCAGGTACCGTTTACACTGCCAATCGTCGTGGCATTAGGGAAATCTGCAGAGATTCTCCATGTTCCGGCAGAAGGATATGCAAAAACATTTTGAGCATAAAAAACATCATTGATGCTATCCGCATTGGCAACAGAAAGTCCTGCATTAAAAGCAGTTCCTACAACCACCAATGTATAGGTGGAAGTTGGTATTCTGGTATTAAAATCCTGTACCCAGTCTAAATTAACATTTGTTAAATTGTACTTCTGGTAATAAAATGCCTGCGATGCCTGCGTACCCTTGTAAATATTCCCATTGGTATTATCAATGGTAAGATAAGCAAAGCTTCCGCTCCCAGGCTGATTGATGGTATTATCAATCTTTAAAGGCGGGCTGGTACCATCCCCTGAGATTTGAAGTCTTGCAGACGGCGTAGTGGTCCCGATTCCCACTCTGTTATTGACAGCATCTACACTTAGGGTAGATCCGTCTACAGAAAAATGATTGGTTCCTGTAGAAGCTGTACTCGTAAAAGCCAGAGTATTGGTGCTCTGGTTTACCGTTCTGTTGGCTGTAAGCATGCTGTTGGTATTGTAAATATTAATTCCTGCACCAGTAGTTACCCGCTGCCACAAACTGCCGTCAAAAAAATAATACCCTGCGGCGGTAATATTGGCTGTTTTCACTGAAGGTGACGTAGCACCAGCTGTAGCATACACCAGTGTTCCGGATTGTGGTGCATTATACTGCATATCAGCAGCCTGAATCTGGTTTCCTGTAAGCCTTGGAGCCAGTAGTCCTTCTGCCTTACTTCCGTCGGAAGTTCTGGCGGTAATGTCCAACGTTGCCTGAGGATTGGTAGTGTTAATACCCACCTGTGCAACAGCAAATGTAGTAGCAATTGTTGCTAATAAAATTACTGATTTTTTCATAGTTGTAATATTTATCCGTAGTAATTATCTACGGGAGTGATTTAGATTGATGATATTGGTGTTGATATAATCTTAGTTCACAATAATAGCAGCAAGTGACGATTACAATTTGAGAAGACGGCCAACCGGATAGATTTCAAGCTGACCGCGCTGCCCAAATTCTTTTCACTTTCTACAGGAGAACCACTTGCTCTATTATTTTCCCTGTAAAACAGTATCCATTCACCACCATTCGGATATCCTTCTGATACTTATTTCCAATGTGCTCTGTATCATAATGAAGGTTGATATGACCGATAGTTCAGTTTTAATGATTGTAACGTATATTTAACTGAATTATAATTTTTCGATAAACATTTGCGCTCTCCATGTAGGTCCCACCGGTGTCGCCATTCCTCCGTAACTATCAAGAAAATTAATGCCTATGGCCAATTTATCATTGGCATTAAGCGTAAATACCTGAACATCATTGTAATTTTGCCCTGATGCACTTACAGAGCCGCCAATTCTTGTCGTTTCTATCGTACTGTAATTGTTATCATTAGGTGCCTTTTGGTAAATGAGATTTGCACGGGTTACCCCGGAACCAGAAAAGGCGCCTCCGGTAACTGTCACTCTATAGATCCCACTAGAAGGTACCTGTAAAAAATGTCTGTTTGCATCAGAGGAAACGGTAGCTCCCAGTGTATTAATGGTTGTGGTAGCCTGAGAATTCCATGGTATATACACCGTACATCCATTGCTGCTGCAAGAGACCGTACTATTGGTTTTATGAACAATTATCGGTGCTACACCCGCTGTAAAAGTGCCTAATCTTCCCGTTGAAGTGTTAATAGCCAGTCCGTTGAAAGGCCCGGTTATCGTAGTAGAAGCTACGGTTGGCATCGCAACGCTGCCTACCACTTCAAGAGTAGAACCCGGCGCCGAAGTGCCAATCCCTACATTTCCATTGTGGTCTATTCGCATACGTTCGATATTAGTACCATTTTGAGTACTGAAAGTCAGATTTCCTGCAAAATTTCCTCCAGTCCATTTATCAATCCCGCTTATAGAAGCTACAGGAGTCAGATTTTCTGGCCCATTACCTCCCAATTTAAATAGAAGTTGACCCGCCAATTGATCTGCTAATGCAGGATCCTTGTAATTAGAATTAGAAATTAAAATATTTCCATTTACCACATTCAATCTTTCTGTAGGAGAACTGGATCCTATCCCTACCCGGTTATTTAATGCATCGACAGAAAATGTAGTCCCGTCTACATTAAACTGATTGATCAGCTGTGTACCTGTAGGGGTAAAAGACAGGCTTTTGTTTGGCATATTTACGGTCCTGTTGTTGTCTAAACTGCCATCTGCAGTATACACATTATTTCCGGAGCCCGTGCTTACCCGCTGCCAGATATTGCCATCAAAGAAATAATAACCGGAATCGGTAATATTCGCTGTTTTTCCTTCTGGTGACGTAGCAGCTGCCGTAGCATACACCAGTGCACCCGAATGTACATCGCTATACTGTGAATCTGCAGCCTTAATCTGGTCTCCTGTAAGTCTGGGCGCCAGAAGCCCTTCTGCCTTACTTCCGTCTGAAGTTCTGGCGGTAATGTCCAATGTTGCCTTGGGACTGGTATTATTAATACCAACCTGTGCAAGAGCAAATGTAGAAGCAATTGTTGCTAACAAACTAACTGTTTTTTTCATAATTGTGATATTTATCTGTCGCACTGTCTGCGACAATGATTTAGGTTTTAAAAATATATATTGAATAAAATTTTACTTTATAATAAGTATCCTGAAAGCAGGATTACCATCCAAAACGTGCTGTATTCTTCTACAGAAACCAATTCCTCAGTTATTCCTGATAGAATACAGTCAATGCTCCACCGGTGGCAGCTCCTTCTTACACTACTTTAGTTTTGCAGCTATCTGATCTGTAATATCCAGTGAAGGATTCATATAACCCATAGCGCTATTCAAGGATTCCAGCTTATATAAAATATCGATTTTATGGGTTTTGCAATAGGTACTGATGGCAGCATTTATTCTTTCCAGAATAACCCCTACTTTTACTTTGTAAAGCGCTTCATAATCTTCCTGAAGATTTTTAATTTTTTTGTCCAGCAGTTGGGCTTCTTCCTGCAAAAGATCCAGCTTCTTTTTATCGCTGTCGTTTAATCTGGACGTTATTTCTTCCAGGCTCATTTCAGCATTTAACTTATAGGATGACAAAAGGGTATTTAATTTTGTTTTCAGCTGATCCTGATTCTCTTTAACTTCTGCAGACAATCGCACTTTCACCGAATCCATTTCCTTGACGGATTTTTCATAGCCTGCTGCCGCTTTTAAAATTTTAGTCTCCGATATAAAAGCTGTTTTTTGCGCAGGCATGTTTATTTGCAAACCCGCGATCAGGACTAATGTTACTAAATATTTCATTTGAATGTTAATGTTTATTTCTTCTTTTTATTTTCATTTGTATTTACTTCGCTTTCAAAAATCATATTTATTATATAAAAATAATTTTGGTTTTTCACACTGCTCTGTTACGAACTGAAATCAGGTGGAGTTAAAGTACAGGAATTGCCGGAGCAGATTCCATATGACTGCCTTCAGAGTAACGGTGATAAAATTTTTGTCTCTCAACATCATACACAATTTTTATTAAGATTTATAATACAATTTACCGGGGTTGTCCTACGTCATTTTTCATCTGATCATGAAAATGATATTCTTCACTTTAATGTTCTATGATAGACCATTTATTGTAATCTGCAGAGCCTAATGTTCTACTCCATCCATTTCCATTATAACATCTAAATGTACATTGAGATCCTGCCGTTAAATAGGCAGTGTAAGAACCGTTTACCGAAATAGTACCCGTATAGCTTACTGGAGAAATATAACGTGAAATTTGATTTTGTCCCGGCGTGTCACATATAATATTGACTTCCCAGGCGGTTAAGGCTCCGTTAACTGCATTGCCATCAGAACTTAAAGTGTATGAAAATGTATAGGATCCTGTTCTTGGAGCCGTAAAAACATAAAATGTGGTATCAAAATTATTATTCAAATCAATTTGCTCTACAGAGGTAAGGACACCATAAAAATTGGGTGGTACTGTTCCGGTAAAATAACCTGTAACATGTGCTTTTTGCTCTTTACCCCGTACAGAATTCCAGGCTGTCCCATTACTGTATTGCAGCTCTCCTGTTGTAGAATATCTTATCGCTCCGGCTCCGGCAGCTGCAGCCGTAGCAGCAGTAGTACCTATACCCAGCATGCCCGCTCCAGGATCTGTAGTAGAGGTAGGATTGGTACGGAGGTCTAATCTGGCATTGGGAGCAGTAGTACCAATGCCTACATTACCATTGTGGTCTATTCGCATACGTTCGATAGTACTCCCATTTTGAGTACTGAAAGTCAGATTTCCCAAATAATTTCCTCCACTAAATTTATCAATACCATTTATAGAGGCAACAGGTGCCAGAGTTTCTGTCGCATTACCTCCTAATTTAAATAAAAGCTGACCCGCCAATTGATCTGCTGATGAAATATCCTTGTAAGTAGAATTTGAAATCAATACATTTCCATCTGCCACATGCAATCTTTCTGTAGGTACTACAGATCCAATCCCTACCCTGTTATTTAATGCATCTACAGAAAATGTACTGCCGTCTACATTAAACTGGTTGGTCAATTGTGTTCCTGAAGGCGCGAAAGACAAACTTCTGTTAGGCATATCCACAATTCTGCTGGCGCCTAAACTGCCATCCGCAGTATACAGAGTACTGCCAGAACCCGTGTTTACTCTTTGCCATATATTCCCGTCAAAGAAATAATAACCCGCAGTGGTCATGTTCACCGTTTTACCTGAAGGCGAAGCAGCGGCTGCTGTAGCATATATCAATACTCCCGACTGTGCCGCAGTATACTGTGTATTGGCAGCCTGAATCTGATCCCCTGTAAGTCTTGGTACCAGAAGTCCTTCTGCCTTGCTTCCGTCTGTAGTTTTGGCCGTAACATCCAGTGTTGCCTGTGGATTGGTATTGTTAATACCCACCTGTGCAAAAGCAAATGTAGAAGCAATGAATGCTAATAAAATAACTGATTTTTTCATATGGTGTCAATTACTCTTCGTGTATTTTCTGATGAATAATTAAGGTTTTAAAATGGTGTTGATAGGATAACGCTTACTTTATCAATATTAGAAGCAGGTAACAGATCAAAATTTGAGAAAGTCAACTAACTGCAAAGATTTCAAAGCTGACCGCTTTCTTCAGCAGGAAGACTGTTTTCTTCATTATGTCTGATACGAAACAATCACTGCTCCGCCTTTCAGACCCGTTGGATATCTGCTTCGTTTTTCAGCAATCTGCTCCGTACTATCCTTTGAAGAATTCACAGAACCCATAGCATCATCTGAAGATTCCAGCATATATAAAAGGCCGGTGATACTGGTCTTACAATAGATAGGTTGAGCTTCTTCCTGCAAAAGATCCGGCTTCTTTTGATTACTTTGCTGTAACCTGGCTCTCACTTTTTCCATATTCATTTTAATATTTAATGGTATTCGATAACAAAAAGGTATTTAATTTTGATTTTAAATGACCCTGATCCTCCCTGACTTCCTGAGGCAATTGCACTTTCAGTGAATCCATTTCCCCGACCGATTTTTCACAGCAGGGTGCCACATTTAAAATTTTAGTCTCCAACATAATAGCTGTTCTTTGCGCATGCATGTTTATTTGCAAACCAGCGGTCAGAACTAATGGTACTGAATATCTCATTGTCATATTAATTTTTTATTTCATCTCTGTTTTTCATTCCAATTCAATGGCTTCAAGAAATCATCGTTTTATTCTTAAAGACTCTGTTTCCATTCATAAAAGCGACATACTTTTTATTTTTCTCTTATTCTTCAGAGAATGTTTTTGCTTTAAAGAATGACTTTATTTACTCATCTTTAGTAATAATACTCATAGCATCTGTTTTGCAAGTGAGCAGTTTTTTCATCGTTTTAATTGCAATAAAAAAAATTAACAACCAAAGGTCTTAAACTTCAAACATCTCCCAACTAAGAGGAGATTATACTGTATCATGCAGACAGGTTGCTATGCCTATAACCATAAGTAATATTTAGGTATACAATCAATCTATTGACATCTAACAGATTAACTCCCTAGAAAAATGAAGGTATTAACCGTCATAGATGCCGGGGTAATATCTAATGCCTGCTGGGTAACACCGCCATTAATAGAGCCGGTCGTTATAGTATGGGTGTGATCACCATTCCAGGAAGTATTACCATATGCTCTAAAGCTACTTGAATTACCTTGTACTGTTGAAGCCCCTCCACCCCATCCATCTCCAATGAAGCTTCCTCCATCCAATCCATGGTTGTGCCCACCGGCAGTACTAGTATTTCCAGTTAGGGTAAAATTAGGCAATTGGTTTCTGGCAATCGTTCGTGTATTACTTCCTGTAACAGCACCCAGCGTACCTCCATTCTGTACCAAAAACGCATTGGTGGCATTAGGTAAATTTGTTCCTATACCCAAACCTGTAGCCGCTGCCTGTTGCGAAGCACTTAATGAAGATCTTAATCTTCCATCTAATTGAATCCATCCTGAAGGCGCGTTAGCTTGTGTCCACAAAGCCTGTTTAACTTCTCCTATTACATACATATTAGTCCAGGTAGGAACAGTCCCTGCTCCGGCACTGGTTAAAACTTGCCCAGAGGTACCCGCAGTATTATTTGGCATTAAAGCACCCGAAAATCTTATATTACCAGATATTTCTAATCTTTCAGATGGACTAGTAGTACCGATTCCGACTCTATCATTGGCAGCATTTATACTAAATGTAGATCCATCTACAGAAAAATGATTGGTTCCTGTACTGGCGGTACTGGTAAACGCTAAAGTATTGGTGCCTAGTGCTGCGGTTCTGTTGGCTGCTACTATACCGTCAGCAGAATAAATGTTCGGGGTATTGGCAGCATTAAAAGTCTGTCTTACCAAACTGCCGGCTGAATTGAAGCCAAGATTTTCTGCTACCGTACCTCCAGCTGTTGGAGTAATGGTAGAAGATATACCATTTACATTGCTGGTTATTGCATTAGCAGCCGCTGAAAGGGTATTGGAATTAATTATGGTTACTCCAGAGCCAGTAACACCGTTTACTGTTGTAGTCAGCGTGTTGACTGTAGAGGTATTGGATACTCCATTCACTATGGATGCTGTGGAAGATATCCCGTTAACGTTACTTGTTAAGGTATTCACGCTACTTGATAAAGTATTGCTTACTGGTAAAGCCGTAGCATTTGCCCATGTAGGAACTGTACCCGCTCCAGAACTGGTTAACACTTGCCCGGAGGTACCTGCAACATTGTTTGGCATTAAAGCACCGGAAAACTTTACATTCCCCTCAACATCCAATGTCTCTGAAGGAAAACCAACGCCTCCTATTCCCAGTCTCC
>Ga0308163_10000242_pt1 | contig 137287 bp, 118 predicted proteins | sample PhyTR1_FD_201037 | JGI IMG/M metagenome (GOLD analysis project Ga0308163, IMG submission 201037) | Phyllosphere microbial communities from UC Gill Tract Community Farm, Albany, California, United States - DLSLT.R1 | ecosystem: Host-associated > Plants > Phyllosphere > Unclassified | place...
ACGACGCGCGACAGCGCACCGGGTTCGTTCTCGAGAAGCACGGAAATAATGTGTCGCATGCGTGTTCCCTTACAGATCTTCGGAACCGAGCAACATCTCGGTCAGCCCCTTGCCCGCCTTGACCATCGGCCAGACGTTTTCGGTCTGGTCGGTGATGAAGTCGAGGAACACCAGGCGCGTCTTGGCCGCAAAGGCTTCGCGCAGCGCCCCTTCCACATCCGCAGGCTTGTCGATGCGCATGCCGATATGCCCGTAGGCCTCGGCCAGCTTCACGAAGTCGGGCAGCGAATCCAGATACGACTCGGAATAGCGCGAGCCGTAGTCGATCTGCTGCCACTGGCGCACCATGCCCAGGGAGCGGTTGTTCAGGCAAACGATCTTCGGGGTCAGCCGGTACTGCTGGCAGGTCGAGAGTTCCTGGATGTTCATCTGGATCGAGGCTTCGCCCGTCACCACCGCCACATCCGCACCCGGGTTGGCCATCTGCACACCCATGGCATAGGGCAAGCCCACACCCATGGTGCCCAGGCCACCGGAATTGATCCAGCGACGCGGCTTGTTGAAACCGTAATACTGCGCGGCCCACATCTGGTGCTGGCCCACATCGGACGTGACGAACGCGTCGCCGTGCGTGATCTTGCACAGGGTCTCGACCACGTATTGCGGCTTGATGACGGCGTCGGAATTTGCGAACTTCAGACATTCCTTGCCGCGCCACTGCGAGATCTGCTGCCACCACTTGCTGAGCGCGCCGGCATCCAGGCCTTGCTGCGCGGCTTCAAGCTGGTTGATCAGCTCGATCAGCACTTCGCGCACATCGCCCACGATCGGGATGTCGACCTTCACGCGCTTGGAAATCGAAGACGGGTCGATGTCGATGTGGATGATCTTGCGCGGGTGCTGCGCAAAGTGCTTGGTATTGCCGATCACGCGGTCGTCGAAGCGGGCGCCCACGGCCAGCAGCACGTCGCAGTGATGCATGGCCATGTTGGCTTCGTAGGTGCCGTGCATGCCCAGCATGCCGACGAAACGTTCGCTGCTGGCCGGATAGGCGCCCAGGCCCATCAGCGTGTTGGTACACGGTGCGCCGATCAGGTCGACCAGGCGCGCCAGTTCTGCAGAGGCGTTCGACAGGATGACGCCGCCGCCGGCATAGATCATCGGGCGCTCGGACTGCAGCAGCAGTTGAACGGCCTTCTTGATCTGGCCCGTGTGGCCCTTGCTGACGGGCGAGTACGAGCGCATCCGGACTTCTTCCGGGTACACGTACTTGCAGCGTGCCATCTGGACGTCTTTGGGGATGTCCACCAGCACGGGGCCGGGGCGGCCGGTGCGGGCAATGTAGAAGGCGCGCTTCATGGTCTCGGCCAGATCTTTCACGTCCTTGACCAGGAAGTTGTGTTTCACGCAGGGGCGCGTGATGCCCACGGTGTCGCATTCCTGGAAGGCGTCGAGGCCGATGGCGTGCGTGGGCACCTGACCTGACAGGATCACCATGGGGATCGAGTCGAGGTGGGCCGTTGCGATGCCGGTGATGGCGTTCGTCACACCTGGGCCGCTGGTGACCAGGGCCACGCCGGTTTTCTGTGACGAGCGCGAATAAGCGTCAGCCGCGTGGATGGCAGCTTGCTCGTGCCGCACGAGGATGTGCTTGAACTTGTCTTGTTTGAAGATTTCGTCGTAGATATAAAGCACTGCACCACCGGGGTAGCCGAACACATGTTCGACTTGCTCTTCGGCGAGGCAGCGCACGACGATCTCGGCGCCGCTGAGTTCCATGGATGTCATCCATTCAAGATCGACACTGACACCCCGGTTCGCATCTGCCTTCTGGGCAGTGAAGAGCGTGATCCGCACAGTAACCGTCAACACACTCGACGCTTTTCGGTTCACGGAACCGATCCGCTCGAGCACCTTGCCGACCCTGTACGCATCCACCGGAATGGGTGCTGAAGGTTGAAACGGAAGTCTGGGGACCGGAGAACCCGGTAAGGCTCAAAACGCTCGTGGCGTGGTCCGCAGATCAAGTTTGGCGCACATGCTGGCCGACGAGTGAGCCGGTCCTGCAAGGGCCTTATCAGGAAAGCTAGGTTTGTTTCCTGACGGTATGACAATCTATCCTGTCGTTATAGGAGGGTCAAGCGACGGCACGCGGAAATGCACGTGAATCGCCCACTTTCGCAACGAAATGGGGCAATCCGCACCAGCATGTGGCACGCAGATGTCGCAGTGCGGCAAGCATTTCGCGGGTTCACGCACCAGCAGGTACCAAAGATCGTCTGGCGACCGATCAGGGTAGCCTCTGGGGTTGGATCGGCGCCACGGGGCGCTAGCCGGGTTATCGTTGCGGCCATGAGCTCCCAGCCCCCTGCCCACACGGCATCGGCCGCTACGCGCGCCGCCTCTGCCCCCAACCCAGCCCGTGCGGCTGCCCCCACGCCAGGTCGCTGGCGGCGCTTCGCCTGCATGATGTACGAGGCGATTCTGCTGTTCGGCGTGCTGTTCACGGCCGAATACCTGTTCGATACGCTCACGCAAAGCAAACATGCACTGGCCTTGCGCGAATGGCGCCAGATCTGGCTCTTCGTTGTCATCGGTGTGTATTTCATCGTCAGTTGGCGGCTTGGCGGGCAGACGCTGGCAATGAAAACGTGGGGTATCCGTCTGGTGGATCGCGACGGCAGCAAGATCGGGCTGGGCAAGAGCCTGGCGCGGTATGTCCTGTGCTGGCCGGTGACGCTGACCGGGCTGGGATTCGTGTGGACCTACTTTGATCGCGACAAGCAATTCCCGCACGATCGCCTGCTCGGCACCCGATTGATCATGACCGGAGAGGGCCACTATTGATGCACGGATCGACCCGCAAGACGCAAGCTTCCAACCCGTTTTCCTCTGCGCACGAACTTGCAGGTCGTGGACCTGCAAGCACTGAATCAAAAATCTGTATCGGCAAACGCGGTGTCGGTAAACGCGCAGCCTTGATTTCCGCCGCCCTGCTCACCATTGCAGCAATGTCGCCGGCCAGCGCGCAGCGCCAGGGCAACACCCAATGGGCTGCGAACGCGCCAGGCAGCAGTTGCAAGGTCTGGGGCCCGTCGATGCTGATCAACGCAGGCGGCGATCAATCCGATTACCTCATGCGCTATCAGGGCGCGTGCAAGGATGGCGTGGCCCAGGGCCGCGGCACGGCGACCTGGTTGTATCGGTGGGCCGACGGCAAGGTGCACTCCACCTGGACCGGCAATTTCGTCGACGGCATCTTCGTCGGCCAGCAACCCGTGCGCAGTGTCACCGGCCTGCCCGGCGACCGCTTCCTGATCCCGCTGGAAGCAAGCAGCCCGCGCGTGCTGCTGCTCAGCCGCAGCGAGCAGACCGGCGCGCTGGAAATGTGCAAGATCGAAAAGGTCTACGTGGAAGCCGGCACAGGCCCGAACGCGCTGGCGCTGGACGATGACGAGGCGACCAAGGCTGCCTTGTCGCAGGCAGTCGATGCGGTGCGCAAGCAGTGCCCGCAAGCCGGACGCCTGTCCTTGGAGGTGTATGCCGGACCGGTGCAAGCCGATGCCAACGGACGCATCCAGAACCCATTGGTCAGCGCTGCGGTACGCGAAAACGACAACGCCATCGCCAGCTATACGAACCGCACCAGCGACGCCAAGCGTCGTGCGGTGCAGACGTCGCAACGCGCCGAGCAAGATGCCGCGAGCCGCACTCGCTTCATTGATTTCAGCCGGCACCATGGCCTGACGACCTGGGCCTTGAGCAGCCAACTGGATGAGAATCCCTTCTTGTTCAGCGGCCAGCGGGTTGGCGTGATGCTGCAACTGGAACGCATGATCAGCCCTACACAAGCGGTGGTGCGCGATCTGCGCGAACGGGCCGGCGGCAGCCTGCTGCTGAGCGGAATCACGCCAGAGACATTTCGCAATACCTATGCCGTGGTCGCCGCCACGGTCGCGCCCCAGCGCGCGAAGCTCGATGGCGTATATCGCGGTGAGCTCACCGAGTTGCAGGCGATCGAAGCCCTGCCTTGCTCGGAGCGCTATTGCGCAGAGTGGACCGGCTGGATGCGCCTGGGCGAGCCCTTGGACTGGGGCAAGCCGATGCGCTGGAACTGAGCGCTGCCACTGAAAGCCGTGCAGTGATCCAGACGTGACATGAACGAAAAAAGTCCTCGGACGCATCGCTGCATACGAGGACTTTTTCCATTGCCTTGCCGGAGCCAGGTCGCCCCGGCTCCGCAGTCCTCATCAATACTTGAAGTTCGCCGTCAGAATCACCTGGCGTCCCGGCGCCACCGACACCATGTGGGTCGAGTAGGCACGGTCGAAGTAGGTCTTGTCGGTCAGGTTCTGCACGTTCAACTGCAGGCTGACATTCTTGTTGATCTCGTACTCGGCATACGCGTCCAGACGCACATACGAGGGCACGTACTTGGTGTTGGCCGGGTTGCCGAACACCTTGTCGACGTAGAACAAACCGCCACCCAGGGTCAGCTGGGGCAACAGCTTGTAGCTGGTCCACAGGCTGGCGCTGTTCTCGGCGGTGTTCGGGAACTGGTTGCCGTTGAACGCAGCATTGACCGGGCCGGCATTGGCCAGCTTGGCGTCCTGGTACACGTAGCCGCCGTAGATCTTCCATGCGGGCGACACGTTGCCGGCAAAGCCCAGTTCGAAGCCGTTCACGCGCTGCTCGCCGACGTTGGCAACGGTGGTGGCGCTGGTGGACACCTTGGCGTTGGTCTTCTCGATATGGAAGACTGCACCGGTCAAGGACAGGCGGCGATCCAGCACATCCCACTTGGTGCCCAGCTCCAGGCTCTTGACGCGCTCGGCATCGAGGTCCTGATTGGTCAGCGCCAGGGAGTCGGCGCCATCGCCCACCGAGATACCCGGCTGGTTGGACGCGGTGGCGTAGTTCAGGTAGACGCTGCCGTTGGCCGCAGGCTTGTAGACCACGCCTGCCTGATAGTTCAGGTAATCATTCTTGCTGCGCAGGAACGTGTTCGACGCGAGTGCAGCACCCAACGTGCTGTACGGGCTGGCATGGGTGTCGTAGCTGTCGTAGCGCAGGCCGGCGTTGATCGACCACTGGCGACTGAGTTCCAGCGAATCGAAGATGTAGGCCGACTTGGTCTCCGCCTGGGTACGCGTGCCCGCCGTATTGCGCGTCACGGTGCCGGTATATATATCGTTCGGATTCGGATTCAGGATGTTCGCGACCGGGGCGTTGCCCACCACGTAATTGCGGTTGTCGACCTTGTCCTTGCTGTACTCGAAGCCGACTGCCAGCGAGTGCTTCAGGCCGCCGGTATCGACCGTGCCGCGCAGTTGCGTCGAATTGATGAAGCCTTCGGACTGCGAGTTGCGCGACTTGGCGTTGCGGTTCAGGAAGCCCGGCGGCACGTTGACGGTGGCCGGTGCGGTGCCCACGATGATCGGCGCGTTCGTGATGTTCAGGCCGCTGGAATCGCCCGGATTGCTGGCGATGTAGTTGTTCTTCGACTCGGTGTAACGCGTGGTATTGCTGATCGTGAAGCGATCGTTGATGTCGTGCTCGACCCGCAGATTGCCGCTGTCCACCTGGGTCTTGCGGAAGTCGCGCCCGGTCAGGCCGTAGAAGTTGTTGCGGTTGACGGCCAGCGGGCCACCATCGCCATTGAAGCGGGCGTTGGGCGTGCCGGCGGTATAGGGGTTGTTGTACGGAATGCCGTAGTCCGGCATGTCGTCGGTTTCGTAGTGGTAGTAGCCCACGGTCACGCGGGTAGGCGTGCCAATGCCGAAGGACAGCGTGGGCGCAATGCCCAGGTGTTCGTAGTCGACATTGTCGCGACCGGGCACGTCGCCCTTGGCGCCCAGCAGGTTCAGTCGGAAGGCAGAGGTTTCGCCCAACTGGCGGTTCAGGTCGACGGTGGCACGCTTGTACTTGTCGGTGCCCAGCCCCAACGAGCCGCCAATGCTGTTTTCCAGCAAGGGGGCCTTCTGCACCAGGTTGATCGAGCCACCGACTGCGCCGCCGCCGTTGTAGACCGAATCTGCGCCCTTCACCACATCGACGCGCTCGACGTTGAACATGTCACGCGATTGCGAGCTGGGGTCACGCACGCCATCGATCAGCACGTTGGACTGCGAATCGAAACCGCGGATGAAGGGACGGTCGCCTTCCGGATTGCCGCCCTCGCCCATGCCGAAGGTGATGCCCGGCGTGCTGCGCAAGACTTCCTGCAGCGAGGTGGCGTTGGTTTCCTTGATCAGTTCCTGGGTGATCACGCTGACGGTCTTCGGCGTGTCCAGCAAGGGCGCAACGTACTTCGTCGATGCTGCACGGTCGGCCTTGAAGCTACCTTCGGCAACCCCCTCCGGCGATGCCTCGACCGGAATCGTCGGCAAGGCGCTGACGCCTTGGGACGAGGACTGCGTGGACGTCTGCGCCATCACCGGCGACACCAGCAAGGCGCCACAAATGGCGAGGAACAGACTGTTCAACCGAAACGACTCATTGCGCGCGTTCACTTTTTTATCCCCAGTTCTTTTTACTGATCACTCGCCTGTTCATGGAAGGCGAATACAAATATTTCTCATTAGCAACAATCCTATGAGAATCACCTGACTGGTTTCTGAATGTGAACGGGTGAGTTGCGCCTGCACGACAGGTGAATGCCCGATCGAATTGTGTTGACCTGACTGGGGAATCGAGCCGTCACGGTATGGTCACCCCGTGTTCATGTCCGCGTCACGGGCAGGTGGTGAGATGGATCGCATCAAACACCCCCATGGATACGCCGATGAACGATGCAACATCGACGCAATGGCGCACGATCTGGATCTCGGACACTCACCTGGGCACGGCCGGGTGCAATGCGCCACATCTGCTGGACTTTCTGCGCAGGAACGACGCCGAGACCCTTTACCTGGTCGGCGACATCATCGATGGCTGGCAGCTTCGCCGTAACTGGGTCTGGCCGCGTTCGCACAACGACGTGGTGCAGAAGATTCTTCGCAAGGCCCGCAAGGGCACCAAGGTGATCTTCATCCCCGGCAACCATGACGAGTTCGCGCGCCAGTTCGCGGGTTATGCCTTCGGCGATATTGACGTTCAGCACGAGGCTGTTCACGTCACCGCAGACGGCCGACGACTTTGGGTCACGCACGGAGATCAGTTCGACGGCGTGATTCAGCACAGCAAGTGGCTGGCACGTCTGGGCGATGGCATGTACACCTTCGCGCTGTGGCTGAACCACCGGCTCAACCGCGTGCGCCATCGCTTCGGCATGAACTATTGGTCGCTGTCGCAGTATCTGAAGCACAAGGTAAAGAACGCCGTGTCTTTCATCAGCGACTTCGAACAGGCCCTGGCCGCAGAAGCGCGGCGCCGCGGCTTCGATGGCGTGGTCTGCGGTCACATCCACCAAGCAGAGATGCGCATGGTCGACGGGATTCTGTACTGCAATGATGGCGACTGGGTCGAGAGCCTGACCGCGCTGGCCGAGGACCATCGCGGCGAACTGCACCTGATCCGCTGGGCAGACCGGCATCTGGCCCCGCCGCCCACCACCGCGCGCCGGACACGCCCGATCGAGCTGCCCGCACTGCCGTCCGTGCTGCGACGACCACGCGCCGTATCGGTACACCACGAGCGCGAACCGGAACGGGAAACGGCGGATACCTGAGGTCTCGACGGTGGTTGGCGACAAGATGCCGCCAGGCACCATACGGCGGCTATGCAATAACCTCAGTCAGGGATTGAAATCATCTTTCCGACAGCCGGTTGATGATGCAGCTATATCGATTGTCACAGACCATGAACAAGCCCCGATATCGCAGCGCTTCGCGTAGCATCGACGCGATACTACGCATTGAACGCGACAAAACCAAAAGGGGGGAACCAGCATGAATGACATTCAGACCCGATTCGACGAAGCCGTGGCCGCCTCGAAGTCTTTGCCGGAACGGCCGGACAATGCCACCCTGCTTCGCCTTTATGCCTTGTACAAGCAGGCGGTCGAGGGGGACGTACCGGGCGAGCAGCCCGGCATGACCGACTTCGTTGCACGGGCCAAGTGGGATAGCTGGAAAGCCCAGCAGGGCAAGAGTTCGGACGCGGCCCGCCAGGAATATGTGGCGCTGGTCGACTCGTTGAAAGACGACTGAGCCCCTGGCTTGGCGCCCGCGCCTCAGCCGCGCTGGGGCATCGAGGCCTCAAGCGGCAAGGCGTCGGCATTCACCGTGCAACGCGGCGCCTTGCCATCAAGCCAATCCACCACGTTGTCCACGGCCAGGCCAAGCATGGCGCGACGCGTGCGTGGCGTGGCGCTGCCGATGTGCGGCGTGAGCACCGCACGCGGCTGCGCCAGCAGATCCGGGTGCACCTTGGGCTCACCTTCGAATACATCCAGCCCGGCCGCAGCCAGCTTGCCCGAGGCCAAGGCTGCCGCCAGCGCAGCATCGTCCACCACCCCACCCCGGCCGATATTGACCAGCACCGCGGTCGGCTTCATGGCCGCCAGCTCAGGCGCGCCGATCAGGTGATGGCTTTCGGCGGAATACGGCACCACCAGCACCACGTGGTCGCACGTGCGCAGCAGCTCTTCACGCGTGACCCACTTGGCGCCATGTTCGCCGATCGGCAGCGGACGACGGTTGTGATAGACCACTTCCATGCCGAAACCATGCGCGCGTCGCGCGATCGCGCGGCCGATCCGTCCCATGCCGATGATGCCCAGACGCGTGCCGTGATAGTCGGCACCCAACCAGAGATCGAAGGCCCAGGCCGTCCATTTACCGTCGCGCAACCACTGCTCCGACTCTGACACGCGCCGGCCGGCTGCCATCAACAAGGCCCAGGCCATGTCGGCGGTTGCTTCGGTCAGCACATCGGGCGTGTTGGTGACCACAATGCCGCGCTTCGTCGCCGCCGCCACATCGATGTTGTTGTAGCCAACGGCGATGTTCGCGATCAGCTTCAGATCGGGCAATTGTGCAAGCAGGGCTTCCGTGACGGGCGTATCGGCAGTGGTCAGCAGGACCTGGGCGCCGGCAGCATGCTTGGCAAGCGCGGCGGCGTCCATGGCGACATCGGCGTCGTTGGTGCGCACCTCGGCGCGACCGTCCAGGACGGCAAGACCTTCAGGGAAGACGCGGCGGGTGATGGCAACGACGGGACGGGACAAGGCTGGCTCCTCGGACGTACAGGGTTGGGACCCTCGCGCCGGGGCGCTGGATCGCGGGCTCCGGGCATAGTAACCGATGACTTTTTGCTTGCTGACCCTGGCAAACCCGCCTGGATCAACGACATTGATTAAAGGTTTACCCGTAGATCGCGAAAAATGCCTAACATGCACCTCGCCTGGATCATTTGCAAATCGTTTGCATTTGGCTTCACCGATTTCTATTCGCCCGTCGCTTGCCGCGCGTTCTACATGCTTAAAAAAGTCTTTTTTCAGCTTCACTGGTTCCTGGGCATCACCGCCGGACTGGTGTTGGCGCTGATGGGCACGACCGGCGCCCTGCAATCCTTCCAGCCGGAAATTCTGCGGCTGCTGAACCCCGGGGTGCTGACGATTGCGGCGCCCGCAGGCGCCACGCCGCTTGCGCCGGATCTGCTGCGCGAACGCGTACAGGCCGACATGCCCGGCCGTCGCCTGAACTCACTGACCCTGTTGAGCGATCCCGGCCTGCCGGCGCGCGCCGTCTTTGCGCTGCCGCCCCCGCCACCGGGTCAGCCAATGCGGCGAGGTGAATTGCGCTGGGTCGATCCGTTTACCGGCAAGGTCTTGCCTGTGCCACGCGGCGTGGGCTTTTTCGAGACCGTGCGGGAACTGCATCGCTTCCTGTTGGCCGGCGAGATCGGCAAACAGATCGTCGGCGCCTGCGCCATGATCCTGATCTTCCTGTCCTTGTCCGGCCTGTATCTGCGCTGGCCCAGGCAGGTGGCACAGTGGAAAGCCTGGTTCAGTGTCAGCCCCAGGCAGAAGGGGCGCGCCTTCCTGTGGAACCTGCACGCCACCCTGGGTACGGCGGCACTGTTGTGCTATTTGCTGTCGGCGCTGACCGGCATGTACTGGGCGGTGGACATCTATCGCAGCACGGTGTCGTCGATGCTGGGCGCGCCGCAACGTGGGGCCGGTGGGCCCGGGGGTGGCGCAGCGAATGCGCCACAGACTGGATCCCCAGCGGCAGCCTCAGCCCAGACGCCCAGCCGGGGCGGTTCCGCATCCGCACCAACACTCGCACCGGCAAGCTCCCCGCCGCTGAGCCTCGACCAGGCGCGAGCACAGATCATTCAGGCGGCGGGCGCAATCGACACGATCACGTTTGCCTTGCCTGCCCGGCCCGATCAGCCATTGCAGGTCACCTACCTTGACGCCGGTGCGCCCCACGACCGCGCAACCAACCAAGTGGTGTTCGACGCGGCAGGCAAGATTCGGCAGCATCAGCGTTATGCCGACAAGCCCGCAGGCGTCCGGCTTGTCGGCAGTGTCTACCCGCTGCATACCGGCGAATTCTTCGGGCTGCCCGGTCGGCTCATCCTGATGCTCAGTGCGCTGGGCCTGCCGGTATTTGCCGTGACAGGCTGGATGCTCTACCTGGACAGGCGCCGCAAGGCACGCGAACTGCGCGATGCGCGCAGCACAGCAAACACGGCAACCACTACGGCATGCACGCCGGACGATGCAAGCGCCAGCCCCATGCTGATCGCCTTTGCCAGCCAGAGTGGCACTGCCGAACGCCTGGCCTGGCAAACCGCCCACGCGCTGCAGGGCGCCGGTGTACAGGTGGCGGTCCATTCCATGGCCGGGCTGGACCTGGCCATGCTGTCTGGATTTCGTCGGGCGCTCTTCGTCGTCAGCACTTTCGGCGATGGCGAAGCGCCCGATACTGCGCGGCGCTTTGCACGCCAGGTGATGTCGCAGACACCATCTTTGCGAAACATCGGCTTCGGCATGTTGTCGCTGGGTGACCGCAGCTATGCAGGGTTCTGCGGTTTCGGCCGCAGCCTGCACGCCTGGCTGACTGCCCACGGCGCACACACCTTGTTCGACACCGTCGAAGTCGACAACCACAATCCCGCTGCACTCGCCGCCTGGCAACAGCAGCTTGGCGCCCTGGGCGCAGAGCCTGCCGCGCCGTGGCAAGAACAGGCCTTCGAGCCCTGGACGCTGCAAGCGCGCGAGCAGGTGAACCCGGGCAGCCAGGGATCGCCGCTGTTTCACCTGGTGCTGACCCCGCCGCCGGGTGTCGCTGCGCAGTGGCAGTCGGGCGACCTGGTAGAGGTGCTGCCCCGACATCGCGACGAAGACGTCACGCGCTGGCTGCGCAGCCATGCGCTGGACCCGGACGCTCCGGGCGACGCGGGCAGAACACTTGCCGAATCGGTGGCCGACAGCGAATGGATCACCGCCCTGCCCGCCGACGCCGACCGCGATGCGCTGCTGACCCGCTTGCAGCCCATGCGCCCTCGCCAATACTCGATTGCGTCCATCCCGACGGATGGCGCCGTGCACCTGCTGGTCAGGCGCAGCGAACACGAAGCAGGCCTTGGCCTGGCCTCGGGGCTGTTGACGGCCACGGCACCAGTCGGTGGCACCGTGAGCCTGCGGCTGCGCACGCATCCCGGCTTCCATCTGGCGGCACACAATCTGGCGATCGACAACCGTGAGCGTCCGCTGATCCTGATCGGCAACGGCAGCGGCATGGCCGGCTTGATGGGACACCTGAAGGCGCGCATCGCCGCCGGCCAGCGCCGCAACTGGCTGGTCTACGGCGATCGCAATGCAGCCGTGGACCTGCCGTACCGCGAGCAACTGAACGCATGGCAGGAAAGCGGCGACATCGAACGCATGGACCTCGCCTTCTCGCGTGACCAGCCCGAGCGCGTCTACGTGCAGCACAAACTTGCCGACGCCTCGACCAGCTTGCGCGAATGGGTCGAGCGCGGCGCGGCCATCTACGTGTGCGGCAGCCTGGAAGGCATGGCGGGCGGTGTCGATGCGGTCTTGCACGCCGTGCTGGGCACCGAGCTGGTGGACGCGCTGACCGCCGCCGGACGTTATCGACGCGACGTCTATTGAACGCAGACGGAAGGCTCATCGAAAGATGAGAAAGGGGCGTGGCGCCCAGATGTGCGCCACGCCCCTTTTTTGTCTTGCGCCCGCTCAGCGCACAACCAAGCGCTGAAATCAGGCGATCTCGAACACCTGCTTCAGATAGGTCAGATATGCCACGTCATCGCACATGGTCTTCTCGGGCGTATCGGACAGCTTGGCCACTGGCTGCCCCTGGCAGCGCACCATCTTCATGACGATCTGCAGCGGCTTGTAGCCCAGATCGTTGGTCAGGTTGGTGCCAATGCCGAAGGCCACGATGCAGCGATTGGCAAAACGTTCTGCCAGCTGGATGGCCAGCGGGAAGTTCAGACTGTCCGAGAACACCAGGGTCTTGGTGCGCGGGTCGACGCGATTGCGCTGGTAGTGCGCAATCAGGCGCTCGCCCCATTCGAAGGGATCGCCGGAATCGTGGCGCGCTCCGTCGAAGAGCTTGCAGAAGTACATGTCGAAGTCGCGCAGGAAGGCGCTCATGCCATAGACGTCCGACAACGCAATGCCCAGGTCACCGCGGTATTCGCGCGCCCAGCTCTCGAAGCCGAAGGTCTGCGAATCGCGCAGACGCGGTCCGAGCGCCTGGCAGGCCTGCAGGTACTCGTGCGCCATGGTGCCCAGCGGCGTCATGCCGTGCTTCATTGCGAAGTACACGTTGCTGGTACCGGCAAGGTGTTCGCCCATCCTCGACTTCATGGTCAGCAGCACTTCTTCGTGCCACAGGCGCGAGAAGCGGCGGCGCGTGCCGTAGTCGGCGATGCGCAGGTCGGGCAGATCGGTACGGCCCTGCACCAGGTCGATCTTTTCCTGCAGGCGACGACGACCTTCGGTGTAGTCAGGCAGACGCTGCGTATTGCGGAAATACACCTCGTTGACGATGGCCAGCACCGGGATCTCGAACAAGATGGTGTGCAACCAGGGGCCGCGCACCTGAATGTCGAGCTCGCCCTGGACGCTGCTGCGTTCGACCGTGACGCACTTCTCGGGCAGATGGAACAGGCCCAGGAAGTCGACGAAGTCGCTCTTCATGAAGCGCAGCGTGCGCAGGTAGGCCAGCTCGCCTTCCGAGAAGCGCAAGGTGCACAAGAGCCGGATTTCCTCGCGGATTTCCTCGAGGTAAGGCCACAGGTCGATCCCGGGCGTCCGGCACTTGTAGCGGAACTCGGCTTCCGCAGCGGGAAACTGGTGCAGCACCACCTGCATCATCGTGAACTTGTACAGGTCGGTGTCGAGCAGCGAAGTGATGATCATTGTTGCCTGCCCGCCGCAAGCGGCGAGGTCGGGTTGAATGCCGGAACGGCATGGAAGGCGTACGCAAGGGGTCGTGCATGGACGTGCAATAGTGCCCCGCAACTTAGCACAGCAAGGCCGGGTTTCGGCGCCATGCCCCTGCGAGCGGACCGCCTTGCAGCACTGTCCGACCACGGTATCCCGACTTCAGATGGGGTTAACGCGGCACGACAAGCCCCAGTCCGGTAAAATCTTTGGCTATCCCGAATATTCAACGCTGCATATTGCCTGCACGCAGGGTCGCGACCCATGGAAGGCCATGGCCTGAGACTTGCGTCTGTCGCTGTTCGTCCAGGCATATGCCGTGTTCAGTTATTTCTTTATGCCTTTTTGGCTGGAGCTCTTTCCATGACTCACGTCGTCACCGAAGCGTGCATCAAGTGCAAGTACACCGATTGCGTGGACGTGTGCCCGGTCGACTGCTTCCGCGAAGGCCCGAACTTCCTCGTCATCGATCCCGATGAATGCATCGATTGCGCCGTCTGTATCCCGGAATGCCCGGCCAACGCGATCCTGGCAGAAGAAGACGTGCCCGCCGAGCAACTCGCGTTCATCAAGATCAACGCCGAACTGGCCTTGAACTGGCCCAGCATCACGCGCGCCAAAAAGCCGCTGCCCGATGCCGACGCCTGGCGTGACGTGGCCGACAAGCTTCAGCACCTGGAGCGCTGAGCATGGGGGCTGACAACGCGACGGTGGAAACGCTGACCTCGCACCACACCTGGGTGCCGGGCAAGCTGTTCTCGTTTTCCACCACGCGGCCGGCCGACTTCACGTTCACCGCCGGGCAGTTCGCGCGCCTGGGCCTGGCCCGGCCCACCGCCGATGGCGGCACCGAGATGGTGTGGCGTGCTTACTCGATCGCATCGTCACCACTTGCACCCGAGCTTGAATTCTTCTCGATCGTGGTGCCGGACGGCCCGTTCACCACGGGCCTGGTGGAACTCGGCGTGGGTGACACCATCCATGTCGACCCCGTGGCCTATGGTTTTCTGACCACCGACCGCTTTGCGCCTGGCGAAGACCTGTGGTTGATCTCCTCGGGCACGGGCCTGGCGCCCTTCCTGTCGATCCTGCAGGACCACACGATCTGGCAGCAATATCAGCGTGTGGTGGTGGTGCACAGCGTGCGTGACGTGGAAGAGCTGGCGTATCGCATCGACATCGAACACTTTGCCACGCACCCGAACTTTGCGCCGTATTTCGCCCAGCAGCCTGACCGGCTGCGCTATGTGCCGGTGGTCACGCGGGCCTCGACGGGCGACATGCTGAACGCCCGGGTGCAGACTTTGCTGGAAGATGGTCGACTCGAAGCCCGTGCCGGGCTGACGCTTGACCCGGCGCGTTCGCGCGTCATGCTTTGCGGCAATCCGGACATGCTGAAGACCTTGCGCGCCCAGCTGGGCGAACGGGGCTTCAAGCCTTCACGGCGCGGTGAGGCGGGTAATCTGGCCGTCGAGAATTACTGGTAACGCCAGGCGCGTGCGTGTCAATCGAGGTGAACCGGGCTGAACCGAGCTGTTAAGGTCGAGTTGCTCATCTACTTATAACCGGCGGTTATTTGCTTAGTTGCTAACTTGCTACCATATATTGCAATACGGCGGCAAGGCGCGCACTATCAGCGTGTTTGCACAAGCCCGCAGGCGCCACTTTCGAGACCTTCATGCTGTATCAGATTCGTGAAATGCAACGTGCCATCCTTAACCCGATGGTCAGTTTTGCCGAAGCCGGCGCCCAGCTTTTCTCCAGTCCCTACAGCCCCTTTGCCTATACGCCGCTGTCGCGTCGTATTGCTGCAGGCTATGAGCTGTTCTATCGCCTGGCCAAGGACTACGAAAAGCCCGCCTGGGACCTGTCTGAAACCGTGATCGACGGCAAGACTGTCGCAGTCACCGAAGAGGTCGCTGCAGAACGGCCGTTCTGCAAGCTGGTGCACTTCCGCCGCGAAGCACCGGCGCAAGTTCCCGCCGACCCGACCATCTTGCTGGTGGCCCCGCTGTCCGGCCACCACGCCACGCTGCTGCGCGACACGGTCCGCGCCCTGATTCCCCAGCACGACGTCTATGTCACCGACTGGATCGACGCGCGCATGGTGCCGGCATCTGCCGGCCCGTTCCATCTCGATGACTATGTGCGCTACGTGCAGGAATTCATCCGCCAGCTGGGACCGGATGTGCACGTGATCTCGGTCTGTCAGCCGACGGTGCCGGTACTGGCCGCCATCTCGCTGATGGCCAGCGCCAAAGACCCGATGCTGCCGCGCAGCATGATCATGATGGGTGGCCCCATCGACCCGCGCAAATCGCCGACTGAAGTCAACAACCTGGCGGTCGAAAAGCCGTATTCCTGGTTCGAGGACAACCTGATCCACCGCGTGCCGCCGTCCTTCCCCGGTGCCGGCCGCAAGGTGTATCCGGGCTTCCTGCAACACGCAGGTTTCATGGCGATGAACCCTGATCGCCACATGAGCTCGCATTACGATTTCTACCTGGACCTGATGCGCGGCGACGACGAAGACGCCGAGACCCATCGCCGCTTCTACAACGAGTACAACGCGGTGCTGGACATGCCGGCCGAGTACTACCTGGACACCATCAAGACGGTATTCCAGGAACACCGCCTGCCGCGCGGCATCTGGAAGGTCGCGGGCGAGCTGGTGCGTCCGGCCGACATCGAAACCGTGGCGCTCTTGACCATCGAAGGCCAGCTCGACGACATCTCCGGTTCCGGCCAGACCCGTGCTGCGCAAGACCTGTGCAGTGGCATTCCCAAGGCCAACAAAGAGCACTTCACGCTGCCCAAGGCCGGTCACTACGGGATTTTCTCGGGTCGCCGCTGGCGTGAGATCACCTGCCCGAAGATCGCGGAATTCATTCGCCGCGATCGCAGCGTGCCGGCCGCCAAGGTCCGCGCAAGCGCCTGATGCGCTGATCAGATGCTGATCGCGCATTAATTGCGATAATGGTGGGTCAGACGGCCCCTGCGTTTGCAGGGGCCGTATCCAATTGGCCTGTCATGATCGACGCACTTCCCTATCTCGACGACATCCCGACGGCGCTTTCCGACCGGATAGACGCGCTGTTGCCGCAGACGCAATGCACGCAATGCGGCTTCGATGGTTGCCGCCCATATGCCGATGCAATCGCCACAGGCGAAGCAGGCATCGACCGCTGCCCGCCGGGCGGCGATGCGGGCGTCGTGCGCCTGGCCGCCTTGCTGCAACGACCGGTGGTGCCGCTGGACCCGCAGTACGGCGAGCACAAGGCGCGCCACGTGGCCGTCATCGACGAACGCCATTGCATCGGTTGCACCTTGTGCATCCAGGCCTGTCCGGTAGATGCCATCCTGGGCGCCAACAAGTTCATGCACACCGTCTTGAACGACTTGTGCAGCGGATGCGAGCTGTGCATTGCGCCCTGCCCCGTCGACTGCATCAGCATGGCGCCTGCACGCGCCTGGGACCAGCACGACGCCGACCAAGCACGCGAGCGCCACGAGCATCGCAATGCCCGGCTCGCCAGGCCGCCCAGAAGCGTGAATACAGGCGCGCCACCCGCCAGCACAGCATCGGCCGACACCTGTACGCCAGCGCTGACGGCAGACCAGCCGCCAGCGCCCGGTGATGCGGCCAAGCGCGATGTGATCGCTGCCGCGCTGGCACGTGCACGCGCCCGTCGCGCGGGCACAGCCAGCTCGTGAACCAGACATCTCTCGATCCCCGTGCCGCGACCCGTACAGGTTCCTGCGCGCGCCGACAGGCCATCACCGACCACACGCCATGAATCCCACCAAACGCTTTGAGATATTTCGCCGCCTGCGCGACGCCAATCCGTCGCCCAAGACCGAGCTGGAATACGACACGCCCTTCCAGTTGCTGATTGCGGTGATCCTGTCCGCCCAGGCCACCGACAAATCAGTCAACCTGGCCACGCGCCGCTTCTTCCCCGAACACGGCACGCCGGCCGCGCTGCTTGCACTGGGCGAAGAAGGACTGTCGACCTACATCAAGACCATCGGCCTGTATCGCACCAAGGCGCGCAACGTGATCGCCACCTGCAGACTGCTGCTGGAACAGCATCAGGGCGAGGTGCCGCAGGACCGCGAGTCCCTGGAAGCCCTGCCTGGCGTCGGCCGCAAGACCGCCAACGTGGTGCTCAACACCGCCTTCGGCCAGATTGCGATGGCCGTCGACACGCATATCTTCCGGGTGTCGAACCGCACGGGCCTGGCACCGGGCAAGAACGTGGTGGAAGTCGAAAAGAAGTTGATGAAGTTTGTGCCCAAGGAGTTTTTGATGGACGCCCATCACTGGCTGATCTTGCACGGTCGCTACGTCTGCGTAGCCCGTACCCCCAAATGCCCCATCTGCGGCATTGCAGATTTGTGCGAGTACAAGGACAAGACACCCATCACAAAGCAGTAAATGCCGCAGTGCGGCACCCTGGGCAAATACCGATGCCCTTAGGTATGGCCATCTTTCACAATGAGTCGCGTTGCGACAGAGGCGGGATTTTCCGCACTGCATCGCAGAACCGCCAGCTCCGGCGTGAAAGAAAAGGCATCCATCACCCATGAGCGACCTGATTTTAGAAACCCGCGCACTCACGAAGGAATTCAGGGGGTTCGTTGCCGTGAGCAACGTGAACCTCCAAGTGCAGCGAGGCCATATCCACGCGCTGATCGGTCCCAACGGCGCGGGCAAGACCACATGCTTCAACCTGCTGACCAAGTTCCTGGCCCCGACCAAGGGCAAGATCCTGTTCAACGGCGCCGATATCACCGGCGAACGCCCCGCGCAAATTGCACGGCGCGGCATCATTCGTTCGTTCCAGATCTCGGCCGTGTTCCCCAACCTCACGGTGATGGAAAACGTGCGCATCGGCCTGCAGCGCAACACGGGCACGTCCTTCCATTTCTGGAAGCGTGAGTCCACGTTGAATGTGCTGAACGAACGTGCCCGTGCCCTGCTCGACGAAGTCGATCTGGGCGGCTTCGCCGACACGCAGACCGTGAACCTGCCCTACGGCCGCAAGCGCGCGCTGGAAATCGCCACCACGCTGGCGATGGAGCCCGAACTGATGCTGCTCGACGAACCCACGCAAGGCATGGGTCACGAGGACGTCGATCGCGTCACGCAGTTGATCAAGAAGGTCAGCGCCGGCCGCACCATTCTGATGGTCGAACACAATATGAACGTGATCTCTTCGATCGCCGACAAGATCACCGTGCTGGCCCGCGGCGCCGTGCTGGCCGAAGGCCCGTATGCCACCGTGTCGCGCGACCCTGCCGTGATGGAAGCCTATATGGGTACCTCGGAAGGCGCGCTGGAAGGAGCACACGGATGAGCACTGCATCGACCAACGACATGGCGCTGGAAATCACCGGGCTCAACGCCTGGTATGGCGAGTCGCACATCCTGCACGGCGTGGACCTGAAGGTGAAGCGTGGCGAGGTCGTGACCTTGCTGGGGCGCAACGGCGCAGGCCGCACCACCACCTTGCGCGCCATGCTGGGCCTGACCGGCGCGCGCAAGGGGTCGATCCGCATCAACGGCACCGAATCGATCGACATGCCCACCCACCGCATTGCCCACCTGGGCATCGGTTACTGCCCGGAAGAACGCGGCATCTTTTCCTCGCTGTCCTGCGAAGAAAACCTGATGCTGCCGCCTCCGCTGAAAGGCGGCGGTCAAGGCAAGGGCATGAGCATCGCCGAGATCTACGAGATGTTCCCGAACCTGCAGGAGCGTCGCAACTCGCAGGGCACGCGTCTGTCGGGCGGCGAACAGCAGATGCTGGCAGTTGCGCGCATTCTGCGCACCGGCGCCAACCTGCTGCTGCTCGACGAAATCTCGGAAGGCCTGGCGCCCGTCATCGTGCAGACCCTTGCACGCATGATCACCGAACTCAAGAGCCGGGGCTACACGATCGTGATGGTGGAGCAGAACTTCCGCTTCGCCGCGCCGCTTGCCGACCGTTTCTATGTGCTCGAACACGGCGCTGTGGTCGAACAATTTGCTGCCAGCGAGCTGGCGGCCAAGCAAGACACGCTGAACGAGTTGCTGGGCGTCTGACGCCCGTCATCCGCAGGCGCTCACCCCAAGCCAGCGCATCACCATGCAGCTGGCAGCACGACCGGCCAACCGAGCCGGGCCCATCACGCACCGTCCCCAGAAGGGAGATTTTTCGATGAAACTCAAGACCCTGGCTAGCGCCATCGCCACCCTTGGCCTGATCTGCGCTGCCGGCGCCGTCCAGGCGCAGGCCCAGTCCGACGTGATCCGCATCGGTTTCATCACCGACGGGTCCAGCGTCTACGCCGACATCGACGGGCCTGCTGGTGCAGAAGCCATTCGCATGGCCGTTGCCGACTTCGGTGGCACCCTGAACGGCAAGAAGATCGAAGTGCTGTACGCCGACCACCAGAACAAGGCCGACGTCGCCTCCTCGCGTGCGCGCGAGTGGTTCGACCAGCAAAACGTCCAACTGCTGATCGGCGGCACCAACTCGGCCACCGGTCTGGCCATGCAGGCGGTCGCCGCAGAAAAGAAGCGCGCCTTCATCGCCATCGGCCCGGGCTCGTCGCGCATCACCAACGAAGCCTGCACGCCCTACTCGATCCACTATGCCTATGACACCGTGGCGCTCGCCAAGGGCACCGGCAATGCGGTGGTCAAGCAAGGTGGCAAGAGCTGGTACTTCCTGACCGCCGACTACGCCTTCGGCCAGTCTCTGCAGGAAGATGCGACCAAGGTGGTCAATGCGGCAGGCGGCAAGGTCGTCGGTTCGACCAAGCACCCGCTGGCGGCGTCGGACTTCTCGTCCTTCCTGCTGCAGGCGCAAGCGTCCAAGGCCGACATCCTGGCCCTGGCCAACGCCGGCGGCGACACCATCGCTTCCATCAAGGCCGCCGACGAGTTCGGCGTGACCAAGAGCATGAAGCTGGCCGGCTTGCTGGTCTTCATCAACGACACGCACGCGGTCGGCCTGCAAGCCATGCAGGGCCTGTACCTGACCGATGGCTGGTATTGGGACATGAATGACGAGACGCGTGCCTGGAGCGCGAAGTTCGAGGCCAAGGTCAAGCGCAAGCCGTCGATGCTGCAGGCTGCCGACTACTCGGCCACCATGCAATGGCTGAAGGCAGCCCAGGCCACCAAATCGACGTCTGCCGAAGACACCATCAAGTACCTGAAGGAAAACAAGATCAACGACTTCTACGCGAAGAACGGCTACGTTCGCGAAGATGGTCGCATGATCTATGACATGTACCTGATGCAGGTGAAGACGCCCGCGGAATCCAAGGGTCCGTGGGACTACTACAAGGTCGTCGCGACCCTGCCCGGTGAAGAGGTCTACACCACCCGTGCCGAATCGCGCTGCCCGCTGATCAAGAAATAAGCCCGGTGCGCGGGCCGGCCTGCTGGCCAGCCCGCGCGTCTTCACCCCCGCACGTATCGTTTCGCAGTTGCCGCTCGCGTCGGGCACTGCGGCAGTCGAGGTTCGCATTCCATGACCGATTTCTTCGGCATTCCTATTCAGGCACTGCTCGGGCAGCTGCTGCTCGGCCTGGTGAACGGCTCGTTCTACGCGATCCTGTCATTGGGCCTCGCCGTGATCTTCGGCCTTTTGAACGTCATCAACTTCGCCCACGGCGCGCTCTACATGATGGGCGCCTTTCTCACCTGGATGGGACTGCGGTACCTGGGCATCAATTACTGGTTGATGTTGCTGCTGGCGCCGATCGGCGTGGGCATCTTCGGCATCATCATCGAAAAGCTCTTCCTGCGCTGGTTGTACAAGCTTGACCACTTGTACGGTCTGCTGCTGACCTTCGGCCTGACGCTGATGCTGGAAGGCCTGTTCCGCAGCTTCTTCGGCGTGTCCGGCCAACCCTACCCGGTTCCCGACGCCTTGCGCGGGGCCACCAACCTGGGCTTCATGATCCTGCCGAACTATCGCGCATGGGTCGTCGTGGCGTCGCTGGTCGTGTGCTTTGCCACCTGGTACGTGATCGAACGCACCAAGCTCGGCGCGTACTTGCGCGCCGGCACCGAGAACCCCCGCCTGGTGGAAGCCTTCGGCATCAACGTGCCGCTGATGGTCACGCTGACCTACGGCTTCGGCGTGGCGCTGGCCGGCTTTGCCGGTGTGCTGGCTGCCCCGGTGCTGCAGGTATCCCCGCTGATGGGTTCCAACCTGATCATCACCGTGTTCGCCGTGGTGGTGATTGGCGGGATGGGCTCGATCATGGGCGCCATCCTGACAGGCCTCGGCCTGGGTGTCGTCGAAGGCCTGACCAAGGTCTTCTACCCCGAAGCCTCGAACACCGTGGTGTTCCTGATCATGGCGATCGTGCTGATGATTCGCCCGGCCGGTCTCTTTGGAAAAGAAAAATGAACAAGCAAGTTCTCGGCTATGTGGCCCTGGCGGCCGGGGTCGCGCTCCTGCCCCTGATGGGCGTCTATCCGATCTTCATCATGAAGGTCATGTGCTACGCCTTGTTCGCGTGCGCCTTCAACCTGCTGATCGGCTATACCGGCCTGCTGTCCTTTGGTCACGCGGCCTTCCTGGGCGGCGCTGCCTACGCAACCGGCCATGCGATCAAGGTTTGGGGCATGCCGACGGAAATCGGCATTCTGTACGGCGTGGCGGTGGCAGCGGCGCTGGGCTTCGTGATGGGCAAGCTCGCCATCAAGCGCAGCGGCATCTACTTCACGATGATCACGCTGGCGCTTGCGCAGATGCTGTTCTTCTTCTTCCTGCAAGCGCGCTTCACCGGCGGCGAAGACGGACTGCAAGGCGTCCCGCGCGGCACCTTGCTGGGCTTCATCGATCTGAAAAGCGACCTGAACCTCTACTACGTGGTGCTGGGCATCTTCCTGATCGGCTTCTTCATCATCTACCGCGCAGTGCACTCGCCCTTCGGTCAGGTGTTGAAGGCGATTCGCGAAAACGAGCCGCGTGCCGTGTCGCTAGGTTATGACGTCGAGCACTTCAAGCTGCTGGCGCTGGTCTTGTCGGCCGCCATTGCGGGCCTGGCAGGCGCCACCAAGACCCTGGTCTTCGTGTCTGCCACCCTGACCGATGCCACCTGGCAGATGTCGGGCCTGGTGGTGCTGATGACACTGGTGGGCGGCCTGGGCACGATGCTGGGCCCGATCGTCGGCGCGCTGGTCATCATCACGCTGGAAAACAAGGTGGGCGAGTTTGGCCGTACCTTGTCGCAGTGGACCGGCATCGAGTGGTTCCAGGGTCTGGGCGAATCGGTGACCATCGTCACCGGCCTGATCTTCGTGGTCTGCGTGCTGGCCTTCCGACGCGGTCTGGTGGGCGAATTCATTGCCCTGGTGAACCGTCGCAAAGAGGCGCGCGCCAACGTGTGAGTGGCGTGATCGGCGTTGCGGCGAGCTTGGCCGGGCATGCATTACCCCTAACAAGCCCGTCTCTGCACCATCTGGAAAACTCGCCCTGCATGCAGGGCGAGTTTTTTTTCGTCCGGCGATGCCGCACACTGCTTGCACATCCTGCCCGAAGGGATTCATATGGATATGGAAAATCTGGCGTTTTCATCTTCCCCACCAGCACCGATAATTTCTCCATGACACCTTCCCTACCCGCCGCGCCCGAGCGCGCAGCCGCATCGTCCTTGCGCAACTTCGTGACCGGCCTCGCCGCCTTGCTGGATCGCACGCCGACCGAAGCCGACATCCTGGCGCAAGGTGGTGATCTGCTGCGCGAGCTGGTGGCGCACGACGACTGGCTGCCCGAGGCATTCGCCCAGCCGCATCCGACCTACTACCAGCAGTTCCTGTTGCACGCGGATTCGGCCGAGCGCTTCTCTGTAGTGAGCTTCGTCTGGGGGCCCGGCCAGCGCACGCCCATCCACGACCACACGGTATGGGGACTGATCGGCATGTTGCGTGGCGCCGAGACCTCGCAGGGATTTACCCGCGACGCCGATGGTCGCCTGCGCCCAAGCGGACCGCTGGTGCGGCTGGATCCGGGTCAGGTCGAAGCGGTCTCGCCCACGGTAGGCGACGTCCACCAGGTGGCGAATGTGTTCGATGACCAGGTGTCGATCAGCATCCATGTCTATGGGGCCAACATCGGTGCGGTGCGGCGCTCGGTGTATGCGGAAGACGGCACGCCCAAGGCGTTCATCTCGGGGTATTCGAACACGGTGTTGCCGAACATCTGGGACCGGTCCAAGGAAGATTCGAACAAGGCGGGCTCATGAGCGTCGGTGTCCATCAGGAACATGGTCTGTCGGTGGTCGGCTACGCAGGCGTGCGCGCAAGCCTGCTTGCTGGCGAAGAAATCGCGCTGATCGACGTGCGTGCCGAAGACCCGTTTGCGCAGTCGCATCCGCTGTGGGCAGCCAACTTTCCGCTGTCGCGGCTGGAGCTTGATGCGTGGTCGCGTATCCCACGCCGCGACACCAACATCGTGATCTATGGCGAAGACGCCAGCGGCGATCTTGCCCCACGCGCCGCAGCCGTCTTGCATGCGCTGGGATATACGAATGTGCATGCGCTGGATGGCGGCCTGGCAGGCTGGATCGAGGCCGGTGGCGAGGTCTTCCGCGATGTGAATGTGCCCAGCAAGTCGTTCGGCGAACTGGTCGAAGAAACCCGCCACACGCCGTCCTTCAGTGCGCAAGAGGTCAAGCAATTGATCGATGGCAAGGCCAATGTGGTGGTGCTGGATGCCCGCCGTTTCGACGAATACCAGACCATGAGCATTCCTGGCGCGACCAGCGTGCCGGGTGCGGAACTGGTCTTGCGCGTGCGCGCACTGGCGCCCGACCCTGCCACCCAGGTGATCGTGAATTGCGCGGGACGGACACGCAGCATCATCGGCACGCAGTCTCTGGTCAACGCGGGCATCCCCAATCCAGTGGCCGCCTTGCGCAACGGCACCATCGGCTGGAAGCTTGCCGGCCAACAACTGGCACATGGCGCAAGCACGCGGGCACCTGCTGTTGACGCCGCCACGCGGCAAGCTGCGCAAGCTGATGCGCGCCGCGTTGCCGATCGAGCAGGCGTGTGGCGCATCGCCCGCGACACGCTGGCATCCTTGGACCAGCCTGGTCGCACGCTGTATCGCCTCGATGTGCGCACGCCCGAGGAATACGCTGCTGGCCATCTGCCCGGTTTTTCCAACGCACCCGGCGGCCAGCTGGTGCAGGAAACCGATCACGTGGCCCCGGTGCGCGGTGCGCGCATCGTGCTGGCCGACGACGATGGCGTGCGGGCCAACATGAGTGCGTCGTGGCTGGCGCAAATGGGATGGGAAGTCTATGTCCTGGACCCGGCGTCGGCTGACGGGTTTACCGACGGGTTTACCGAAACCGGCATCCCGCCCTTGAACGCACCCGCGGCGCCTGGTGTGGATGCCATCAGCGCGCAGGAATTGCGCGACTGGCTAGACAGCGCCAGCAGCGACGAAGTGCAGGTGCTGGACTTCACGCCCAGCGCCAATTACGTCAAGGGGCACATTCCGGGCGCGTGGTTTGCCATTCGGTCCGAACTGGCGCAGGCGCTTCAAGCGCGGCCGCGCCCCCGGCACTACGTGTTCACCTGCGGCACCAGCCTGCTTGCGCGATTTGCGGCGGCCGATGCCGCGCGGCTGACCGACGTACCGGTGCGCGTGCTGGAAGGCGGCACGCAGGCTTGGGTGGCCGCTGGCGGCACGTTGGAAACCGGCGAGACCGGTCTTGCTTCGGCGCGCACCGATCGCTATCGGCGTCCGTACGAAGGCACCGATGCGCCGGCCGAGGCGATGCAGGCCTATCTCGACTGGGAGTTCGGGCTGGTCGCCCAGCTGGGCCGGGATGGTACACATGGGTTCAAGGTGATCTGAGGCGGTGAGACGACGGACGGCGGCGGCCGCATCGGCTGCTTGGCTCTGGCAAGGAGCGCCAAGCCGCATGTCGCCAGCGGGTGTTGCATGTGACATGCGTCTCCATGGGCGGTACGATGCGACGCGTTGTCCGGGCGCCCTGCCCGCTGCCGTTCCCGTGGTGCTGTCATGTCGTCTTCTGCCTCCGATCAAGCCAACCCGTCTGCCGACCAGGCTGGTGCCGTCGAGACCACGCCCGACAAGGGCGCTGCGCCTGCGGTCGTGGATCCGGTCGCCCACAAGGTCGCGCTTGATCGTGCAATGCGCTATCTGCGTGGCTATCCCCCGTCCCTGCAGGAACGGGCGCGGACCATGATCGTGCGGGGCGAAGCCGCACCCTGGCTGGCCAAGCGCTACCCGCAACGTCACCCCGTACAGACCGACAAGGCCTTGTTCGCGTTTGCCAACGAAATACGGCAAGACTTCATGCGGCAGGCGCCGCTGCTGAACAAGGTGCTGTACGACAGCAAGCTGGACGTGATCGCCCATGCACTGGGCTTGCACACCGCCATCTCGCGGGTGCAAGGCGGCCGGCTGGTGGCGAAGAAAGAGATTCGCATCGCATCGCTGTTCAAGCACATTGCGCCTGAATTTCTGCAGATGATCGTAGTGCACGAACTGGCGCACCTGCGCGAGATGAACCATGACAAAGCGTTCTACCGCCTGTGCGAAAGCATGCAGCCGGACTACCACCAGGTGGAGTTCGATTTGCGCCTGCTGCTGGCCCAGCGCGAAGCGCCACCGCCGCTGGGTTGAGCAGTCGCAGGCCATGCAATCGTCGGCTGGCTAACCGTAGATCAAACAGTCACCTGCCGGCCTGCCGCCACCCTCGCCTGCAGTTCCGCGAACGAACCCAACTCGCCCAATATCGCGCTGGCCGCCACCGTGGGCGGGCTGGCCAGCCACACTTGCCCTGGCCCGGACCGACCCGGGAAATTCCGGTTGATCGCGCTCACCGTCACCTGAGCTGACTCAGTGGACGAACCCGGACCGCAGTTCGCACAGGCGCCACAGGATGGCTGCAGCATCTCGGCACCGACTCGCTCGAACACGGGCAAATAGCCTTGGGCAACGCAGTAATCGCGTACGGCCACGGTGCCGAATTGCAGGTACAGCTTGACGTGCGACGGCACCGTCAACCCCTGCGCATCGGCCCAGGACAGCACCTCGAAATAGTCGTCGAAGTCTTCGCGCTTGCCGGCGGTGCACGACCCACCATAGGCGATGTCCACGCGTGCACGCTGCACCAGGTCCGCCAAGGGCAAGCCGTTGCCGGGATCGCCCGGCGCCGCCACCATCGGGCTGATGCCCGCACAGTCCATCTCGATGTGTTCGGCGTAATGCGCGCCGGGATCGCTGTGCATCCAGTCTTCGATCTGCACAGTCACACCGCGCCGTTCCTGCAGAAAGCGCACGGTCTCGACATCGGGTGCAACCAGGCCGGTGAAGCCACCCAATTCGGCCGTCATGTTGGTCAGCGTCGCGCGTTCGTCGGTCGACAGCTGGGCAATCGCCTCACCCGTGAATTCGAAGACCTTGCCCACACCGGCGCCGGCCCGGATGCGTGGCAAGGCCAGCAAGTGCAGCACCAGGTCCTTGGCCGTTACCCCGGCAGGAATGCGGCCACGCAGGTCCACCCGCAAGGATTCCGGTACGGTCAGTCGCACGGCCCCCGTCAGCATCGCATTGGCCATGTCTGTCGTGCCGACACCAAAGGCCACGCAGCCCACGGCACCGCTGTGCGGGGTGTGCGAATCCGTACCCACCACGACCTGCCCGGGCAAGGCGTAGGACTCCGCCATCACCGCGTGCGAAATGCCTTCCGAGCCTTCGCCGGTCGGCAACACGCCGTGGCTGCGAATTCCGTAGTCGGCGACGAAGGCGCGATGTGCGTCAGACAGGCCACGCACGGAACCGACCAGACCTTGCGCCAAGTGCACCGGACTGCGGTGCACGTAGGACAAGTGATCCTCGAAGGCCACGATGCTGCCGGGCTCGTACAAGGGTGCCGGGTGGCCCACCACCTGGGTCAGCATGTGGGTGCACATGCCTGTGTAGTACTCGTGGATGAACCGCCAATCTGCCCGCACGAACGCACCGGCGCCGGGGCGCGCCGTTCCATCAGTTTCCTCGGTGCGAATCAGGTGGCGCGCCATGATCTTCTCGAAGAGCGTGCGCGGCGTGGCATCCGCGGCCACACGCGGCAAGCTGCTGACCTGGCGCATGCGCGCCTGGCCGTAGGCCAGGAGGCCGCCATGGCGCAGGATGGCGGCGGCCAGCGCGTCACGTGACGCCACCAGTTCATCAATCGCAATCGCCTCGCCACCCTGAATGCGCTCGACCAGGCCCAGGTCGGTAGACGTGAACAAGCCTACGTTGTCGGCGTTCTGCCGATAGATGCGCTCGAAGCTTTCAGCAATCACCAGCCGGATGCCGGCCCGAAACTCCGCCACCGGGCTGTGCTCGCGCGATGACCCTTTGCCAAAACGCTTGCCCGCGACCGTGACGCAAAAACCGCCGTGGCGCACGGCGTCGGTGCCGATCGGCAGGCGCTCGCCTGCCTTGAATCCCACGTAGGGGTATCGGGCCAGGCGCTCGTCGTAATAGGCCAGCGTGGGAATGGGTGTGATCTCGTCGGTCGAGACCTCATCGCGCAGCGGGCCGGCCTCGGCCAGGTTCAGATCACGGCCCTGCAGTTGCTGGTCGACCAGATCGGGATCGCGGCTGAGAAACAGGATTCGGCCGGACAGACTGAGTGTGTGCATGAAACGCCTCCAGCCTGCCAATCTACCGCGCGGCACCAGAATGGGGAAATGCCGACTTATCCTGACAAGACGGGTCGATGTCCGTCGGGGGTGCCACAAGCTTCAGACCAGCGCTTGCATGCAAGGTGGAATGCCCCTTCAGGCCGTGCTTCGCGCGGCGCCAGACACCCGATCCAACTGCTTTTGAACGCGCTCAACAACACTTTGATCCGGATAGTGCAGGAGTTCATGCAGCACGTGTTCTGCCGCGCGCTTTACCTCGGGATCGATCTGTCTGCCATCCAAGGGCAAAGCCATCTTTCCCAGGGCCCAGATTGCCTTGCGGGATAAGCCATCGGCATCTTCTGTCTGCGCCAGGATCGTGGAGCTCAGGTCTACCGTCTGTTTCAGTGCTGTGATCGTCTTGAGAAACGGGAATGCTTCCAGCTCGGCGACAAAATCTTCATGTGCACCATGCCAGGTCTGCAAAAGCACCTCAGTCACAAGATCGAGCAGGACGTCCACTGCGGCCGAGGCACCTCGATCTGCAATCCGGTTGAAGAATTGCCCCTGGCCACATACCGAGCAGATTGCATCGATCAAGGATTCACTGCGTCGCGCAAGGGCAACTTCAAGCAGATGGTTCACGTCGCCATCAGAAAAATCGTCCTCCATGAACGCCGTGACCAGGACGACGTATTCCTCATAGGTGAGATGCTCGTTTTCCAATTTCTCGATGATGTCTTCGCGTGTCATCTCTGCGCTCACGTCGAATTACGCTGGAATCGACATTATCAATCGTTGATACACGGCGCCTGGATCAGCGCGGCGCGTCCCAAAGCGTGGCTTCGGGCACGTGCAATTCCAGGTCGGAAGCCGGTTTGGCCACGCAAGGCAGAATCCAGCCCTCGTCACGTTCTTCGCGGGTCAGCCCCGGCCGCTCGATGCGGTAGGTGACACTGCCGTCGCACAGGCGACTCATGCAGGCGCGGCAGGTGCCGTTGCGACACGACGTCGGCAGGCGTATGCCGGCCCCGCGCGCAGACTGGAACAAGGTGCTGTCGTCGGCCGCATCGAAGACCCAATCCTGCGGGGTGATGCGAACGCGAAATTGCCCGGACATGAACTCGCCCCGTTCAGTTGCCCAGTACCTTGGGCAGCGAGAAGGCCAGCATACCCAGGCCCGAGCAGGTCAGCAGCCCAAGGACCAGTCGGCGAAACGCGGTGTCGCTGATGCTGCGGTACAGGCGCGTGCCCACCACGCTGGGAATCAGCACCGCCGGCACCACGATGGCGAACATCGGCCACATTTCACGCGTGATCATGCCGGTGAACAGGTAGCTGATCATGGTCACGCTCAACATGGTCAGGTTGAAGTTTTGCACTACGGCACGCTGGCTGTGGCGCGGAAAGCCGCGCACCGTGCACCACAGCGTGGGAATCACGCCCGCAAATCCGCCAAGTGCCGACAAGGTCCCGCCCAGCAAACCGACCAAGCCATCGGCAAGTTTGTTGGCAGGCTTGAAGGTCGGCGGGGCCTTGGTCAGCAACATGGCCGGGCACCACAGCAGCAGCAGGATGCCCAGGCCCAGTTTGAAGACATCGGCGTCGATGTTGGGCAGTACCACCACGCCCAGCGGAATGCCAACCAGGCCGCCCAGAATGAAGGGCCACAGAAGCGGGAATTCGACATTGCGGCGCACGGTGACCGCGGCCATGACCTGGCCCGTCAGCGCGCCGAACACGGCCATCGCAGCGGCGATGTGCGGGTCCAGCACCCATACCCAGAAGGACATGGCCACCATCCCGAACGCAAAGCCCGACAGGCCCTGCACAAAGCCGGCGACCACGGCGCCCAGCACGACAATGACAAGAAACGAATTCATGCCGGGCATGATAGCCGTCAGGGGCGCTGGCAACGGGAGATTTCTGACCATGTGGACAGGATGGGCGCGGTATTTTCACCACCGGATGGCGAAATACAGTACCCGTGGCCGGGCTCACTGCCTTTTCCACCAAACACAGCGAGCCTTGCACCGCGTGCAGGCGCGGCCACGGACGTTGCGGATACCACCCACGCAGACGTGATTCGGGCGTGCAGTCGACAAGACCCGCACGCCCGAATGCCGCGAATGTCGCGATTCTGCGACTGCCGTGGCAGTCGCAACACCAGCGATCACTGGTTCATCAGTACCTGCACGATCACGCCGGTCGCCACCGCAATCAGCAGGTATTCCCCGCCTGACTGCACCCACTGATGGCCACGCGGCGGCTGCTTCAAGCCGTGGCCGCGCCAGTCGTCAACGATGTACTGGCGGCCGCGATATTCGCGCGGCAGGCGCTGACCGCGCTCGAAGTGCGGCTGGCTCGACTGCCAGCGCGGATCGTTGCGGTTCTGCTGCCATTGCTGCTGACGCTGCTGAAGGTCGAACTGACGTTGCTGCTCGTGGATCTGGCGCTGTTGCTGTTCCAGCTGCTGACGCTGCTGCTCCATCTGCTGGCGCTGCATTTCCTGTTGTTGGCGTGCGCGTTCCTGGCGCTGGCGCATGTCTTCGCGCTGACGCTGCTGGTCTTGCTGGATACGCTGCTGATCCTGCTGCTGGCGCTGCTGCTCGAACTGGCGACGCTGGATGTCCTGCTGTTGGCGTTGCTGCTCGATCTGCATGCGCTGCTGCTGCAACTGTTGTTGCTGCTGCACTTGCTGCTGACGCTGCTGCTCGACCTGCTGACGTTGCTGGTCCTGCATCTGGCGCTGCTGCTCTTGCTGCTGGCGCTGTTGTTCCTGCTGTTGGCGTTGCTGGTCCTGCGGACTTTGCGCAAACACCGTCGGACTTGCGACGATGCTGAGCGCCATCAGCGCGGACACCAGGGCGGTGGTTTTCATGGTGTGTCCTGAATGTGGGGGTGATGCAATGATGCGGGTGGCAGTGCAGCCTTGCCGCAGCAATTTCAGGGCCGCACACGCGCATTACCTGACGGATACAAATCGAGCCGCCGTTGCCGTGAACAGTATCGGCGGCTCGGTATCGGTGTGGCGGTTCAACGACCCACGAGCACCTGGGCGATGATGCCGGTGGCAACCGCGATCAACAGATAGTCACTGCCCGACTGGACCCAGCGATGTCCGCGCGGCGGCGCCTTCAGGCCGTGTGCGCGCCAGTTCTCGACCACGTACTGACGGCCGCGATACTCCACCGGCAGGCGCTGGCCGCGCTCGTAGTGGCCATGGCGAGCGTAGTCGCGATCATTGCGGCGGTGGCCGTCGTCATGGTCAAAACGGTCGTGACCGCGTTGTTGCTGCACTTGCGGCGGCGGGCCGCGACGATCGCCTTGTGCAAAGACAGGCGTGCTGGCGGCGAAGCTCAGGGCAAGTGCAAGGGCGATGGCTTTGGTCTTGGTTTTCATGGCGGGTGTCCTTCTCGGGTTTCGTTGAGTCCATCATGCATGGATTTGCCGGCACAATCTGCAGAAACTGCCGCCGAATACCGCGATTACCCCGTGGACACACCTTCTGCGCGATTCCCCCGCATTTCTTGCACTTTTGCGCGGGCAAGCAAGCGGCGCGTTTACGCGGCACTTACCTCGTCGAGCGCCCACCAACTGGGCAACAACTGGCGAATCTCGCGTCGGCCGAAGCGATCGTCGATCAAGTGCACCACGCCGCGATCCGACGGCGCCCGAATCACGCGCCCTGCCGCCTGAACGACCTTCTGCATGCCGGGATACAGATAGGTGTAGTCGTAGCCCGAGGCAAAGCTGCGATCCATGCGTTCGCGGATCTGTTCGTTGACCGGGTTGATCTGCGGCAGGCCCAGCGTGGCGATGAACGCACCGATCAGGCGCTTGCCGGGCAAGTCGATGCCTTCCGCAAACGCCCCACCCAGCACGGCAAAGCCGATGCCCGATGAGCCTGGCGTGAAGCGCGCAAGAAAGCCGTCGCGCGCGCTTTCATCCATGCGACGCGATTGCGACCAGATCGGCACGCCGGGATGCTTGGCAGCAAAGGCAGTCGCCACCTGTTCCAGATAGTCGTAGCTGCTGAAGAACGCCAGGTAGTTACCCGGCGCGGCCGTGTACTGCTCGCCCATCAAGGCGACGATGGGCGCCAATGACTGACGGCGGTGCGCAAAACGCGTGGATACATGGCGGGCCACATGCACCGACAACTGGTTGGCGATGAACGGCGATGGCACATCGACCCAGACCGTGTCTTCAGGCAGGCCGAGCATGTCCTGGTAGTAGGCCTGCGGCCGCAAGGTCGCAGAAAACAAGGTGGTGCTGTGAGCCGCAGCCAGCCGGGGCTTCACAAATGCGGCAGGTACCACGTTGCGCAGGCACAGCGTCGAATCGGCGCGTGCGGCAGATGCCGCTGCCCCGTCGGGCTGCGTCAGGTCGCACAGGGAATCGACGTTGAAGGACTCGGCCAGGCGGCAGAAATGCAGGATGTCGAAATACACCGCCAGCAGCGCGGGTTCTATCAGCGCCGCCTGTTCCGCCAACAGTTCCGTCATGGCCGTGCTGGCTTGCTGCAAGGCGTTGAGCACCCCTGCCGGGATCGACTCGTAGACCGCATAGGCGCCCGCCTGATGCTTGGACACCGTCTTCCACTGTCGCTTCACCCGGTCGAAGGCCGTGCGCAAGGCCGGCGGCGCCAGGCTGCGCGCCACCCGGATGTCTTCCAATGACAGCTGGGCGCTGTACATGCCGCGCACCCGGTCGACCAGATTGTGTGCCTCGTCGATCAGCACGCCGACCTTCCACTGATTGGCCAGCGTCAGGCCGAACAGCATGGCGTTGAGATCGAAGTAGTAGTTGTAGTCGCCGACCAGCACGTCGCTCCAGCGCGTCAGGTCCTGGCCCAGGTAATACGGGCAGACGGCATGCTCGGCCGCCACGCTGCGCAACGTGGCCTTGTCCAGCGTGGCGCCCGCCGCGGCTGCCTCGACCGCCGCCTGGCGCGCCTGCGGCAAGCGGTCGTAGAAGCCTCGTGCAAGCGGACAGGAATCGCCATGGCAGGCCCGATCCGGGTACTCGCAGGCCTTGTCGCGCGCCACCAGTTCGATCACCCGCAGCGGCAAGGCGGGTGCGCTGCGGCGCAGGGTCTCGGCGGCATCGAGCGCAAGCTGCCGGCCCGAGGTCTTCGCGGTCAGGAAGAACACCTTGTCGATAGCCTGTCCCGGACAGGCCTTGAGCATCGGGAACAAGGTGCCGATGGTCTTGCCGATGCCGGTCGGCGCCTGCGCGGCAAGCACTCGGCGCGAGGTGGCCGCGCGATATACAGATTCGGCCAGCACGCGCTGGCTGGGACGGAAATCGGCATGGGGGAAACGCAGCGCGCCCAGCTCCGCGTCACGCTTGGCGCGGTGCGCCGCATCCTGAATGGCCCAGGCCAGGAAACGCTCGCACTGGTCCTCAAAAAAGGCCTGCAGCGTGGCGGCGTCGTAACGTTCGTTGAGCACGGTCTCTGACTGGCTGGCGATATCGAAATACACCAGCGCCAGGTCGATGGCGGGTAACTCGCGCTCCTGGCACATCAGCCAGCCGTAGACCTTCAGCTGCGCCCAGTGCAGGTGACGGTGATTGGCCGGCATGGACGCCAAGTCGCCCCGATGGGTCTTGATCTCTTCCAAGCGATGGGAGGACGGGTCGTAGCCATCGGCCCGACCGCGCACCTTCAAGCCTTTGTATTCACCAGACAGGCTGACTTCGGTCTGATAAGGCGGCGGGCGACGCGCAGTCACCACACCATGCCCGAGCATGCCTTCCTGGGCGGATGGCGAGGGCGTGAAGCGCAAGTCCAGGTCGCCCAGCTTGGCCGTGAACTCGCACAGGGTGCGCACGGCCACCACATATGCCACCACATCGTCCATTCGCGCTGCACCACCCCGATAGGCGACGCCGGCCGCCCGGCGTCAGGGGAGAATCATACTGTATAAATACACAGCTACGACGAGTGGGCTGGACGGCAGTCTGAAAGATCAGACTCAAGCCGTCGACCTATCAGGACTTGGACACCAGCAAGCCACGCTGCGCGAGCAGGCCCTGGATCTCGGTCAAGCGGGCAATCGGGTCGGCAAGGCCCAGCAAGCGGGTTGTGTCCTCAGCCATCAAAGGCAGCAACTCGCTCCAACGGTCTGCCACCCACCCTGCCTCGTCCAGGCGAAATGGCGGCACGATCGGCATGGCCGACGGCGCCACGCCCTGGCGTTGCAGTTCGGCAATGAACTGCCCCAACGCGTCGGCACTGGCCTGCAAGGACATCGGTACCTCTTGCACCGGATCGTCGTCGATGGCGTCGACCTCGGCCATCCACAGCCCGTAGCGGCCCTGCCAGCTGGACCGGACACGGAAACGCGAGGTGCCAACGCAGCGCAGCTGAATCAGCCCCGGTGCCGTGGCATCGCTGTATTCGATGCGGGCCATGGTGCCCACGCCGGCAAATACTTCCTGGCCCTCGGGCGTGCGCACCTCGCTGCCTTGCAGCAAGGCCACGACGCCGAACTCGCGGCGTTCGGCCAGACAGGTACGGATCATGTCCAGATAGCGCACTTCGAAAATGCGCAAGTGCAGCACCCCAGCAGGGAACAGCGCTTTGTTCAGCGGAAACAGCGGCGTGGTTGCCATACGCGTGCCTATGGATGAAAAGGACTGCGGCACACGGTTCAGGTGCGTCGCAGCAGGGTCACGAGCAAACTTGCCTGGGTGTTGGCCATCAAGGTGTATGGCTCATCGGCAGGCAGCGCCACCAGTTGCCCCGGCGTCAAGGTACAGGCGCGGTCAGGGGTGTCCACGCCGACTTCGCCGGTCAGGCACTGGATCGTGAATTCGGTGTCGACATGATGCTGCGGGACAACGTCGCCAGGCGAGAGCACGATCAACAACAATTGCAGTCGTTCGGTGCGCAGCAGGCTGCTGCTGAGCTCGGTACCGCGGGCGGCACCGTCGGCGTGAAGGTCGATCACATCCAGCTGCTTAGCGTGTTTCAAGGCCATGTCTGCTCCTGGTCAAGATAAGGCGGGCGTGCCGATCGAATAACGCCAACCATTCGGACAATGCAAGCACGGGGAAGGTTGCAAGACACATTCCCAGCGCACATTCCCAGCGCGAGCGCCCAGTTTGACAGAGCGCGTACCGCGCCGTCGACGCCGCAACGTCCCCAGCATCGCCTTGCAACTCTGCAGCCGCCCACCTAAAATGCGAACGATTCGCATGTATATTCGTTGTTGCGACGCGCATTGAGCCTGCTTCCTGGCGGACCGGGGGCCAAGCGCCCTGATCGATTGCCGTCGCGCGTCTCCGGTGTCGGCAGCCACCTGTCTTGTCCGCCGGGTTCCAACGCATGTCGCTCAGCACTTCCTTCATTGCCCGCGCGCCCTTGATGTCGCGGATCATCGCCGCCATTTTCGGCGGCTATGGCCTGGCCAGCCTGGCGGCAGTCGCCGCCACCGCCCTGCCCGGCCACCCCAGCGAAGGCGTGCTGATCGGCATGATGCTGAGCTTCCTCGTCTACACCTGCGCGGTGATCTGGGTGTTTGCCGTGCGCAGCGCCTGGCGCGCATGGGCCGGCCTGTTGATTGCGGCCCTGCCCTTGGCGCTGGTGGCCTGGACCCTGGTCACGCCAGTCAAGCCATGAGCAACCCGTCTGCGACTCGCCAGGAGTCGAGCAAACCATCCAAAGCACCCGGCATTCGCCAGACCATGTCGGACGTTCACACGTGGACCGGCCTGTTGGTGGGATGGCTGCTGTTTGCGATGTTCCTGACCGGCACCGTGAGCTTCTTCCGCGACGAACTGTCGCAGTGGATGCGACCGGAAGTCCATGCCAGCACCGGCGTGACGCCTGCCGATGCGGCCACCCGCGTTGGCGACGCGCTGCAACGCATGTCGCCCAACAGCCCTGTCTGGTATATCGGCCTGCCGGACGCCCGCAGCAACACCGCCCAGGTGACCTGGCGCGGTGCCAAGGCTTTCGAAAACGGCGTCTTTGATCCAGCCACCGGGGAACGCCTGGAAGCACGCGCCACGCGGGGAGCAGACTTTTTCTACGCTTTCCACTACCAGTTCCACTACCTGCCCGTCATCTGGGGGCGGATCCTGGCGGGCATCTGCGCGATGTTCATGCTGATCGCCATCGTCACCGGGGTCATCGTCCACAAGAAGATCTTTGTCGACTTCTTCACCTTCCGCTGGGGCAAGGGGCAGCGTTCCTGGCTGGATGCGCACAATGTGCTGTCGGTGTTCGGCCTGCCGTTCCACGCCATGATCACCTATACCGGCCTGATCACGCTGATGGCCTTGTACGTGCCCTGGGGCATGCAGGCGCAGTATCCGACGCAGGCCGATCGTGCCCGGTTCAACGCTGAGTTCAGCCCCTTCATGCCGCTGGCCAAACCGGCAGGCGAAGCCGCACCCCTGCTGCCGCTGGCCACCTTCGTGCGGGCGGCCGAGCAGCACTGGCAGGACGGCCAGGCCGGACGCATTCAGGTGATCAATCCCGGCGACACCAGTGCACGCGTGCTGGTGGCACGGCGCGATGCTCAGCAGATATCGAATAACCCGTCGTATCAGATCTTCAACGGCGTGACCGGGGCGGTGATCAGGACCGTCGACGGCGTGCGCCCGGCAGCAGAGACGCGCGGTGTGCTGTACGGGCTGCACATCGGGCGCTTTGCCGATGACACGCTGCGCTGGCTGTATTTCCTGTGCAGCCTGGGCGGCACGGCCATGGTGGGCACGGGCCTGGTCATGTGGACGGTGAAACGTAGAAGCAAGCTGCCCGACCCCGCTCGCCCGCACATCGGATTCCGGCTGGTGGAACGCCTGAACATCGCCAGCATTGGCGGCCTGACGATCGCCATGACCGGCATGCTATGGCTGAATCGCCTGCTGCCGCTGGGCATGGCAGAACGCGCCGAGTGGGAGATCAACGGTTTCTTCATCATCTGGGGCGTGAGCTTGCTGCACGCCATTGTGCGGCCGGCCAAACGGGCGTGGCTGGAACAGCTGTGGGCAGGCGTGGCCTTGCTTGCACTGCTGCCGGTTTTCAACATGGTGGCCACCTCGCGCGGCATGATCGACAGTCTGCGCAACGACGATTGGGTGTTCCTGGGCGTCGACCTGATGCTGCTGGCGCTGGCGGCCCTGCTGGCTGAGATCGCGCGCCGTACGGCCCGCCATCAACCTCGCATAAAGCTGGCACGGCGCACGGCAGCCGCGTCCACGGCCACCCCCACACCAAACACGGCATCGGCAAGCGCTGCGCGGGAACCCCTGATGTCTGAGGAGCGCCGATGAATCATCTTCTGACGCTTCTGGTGTCCCTGTGTGGCTTCGTCAGCATCTGCCTGTCCATGCATCGGCATCAGGAAAACCTGCTGGGCGATCCGCTGCCCGCCAGCCGGTCCCTGGTGTTGCGCCTGACGGGTTGGCTGTTGCTGGCGATTGCCTACGGCATTGCCGTGCGCGGCTTCGGCTGGGGCATCGGATCGGTGGCCTGGATCGGCCACCTGGGCGCAGCCGCCGGCGTGGTGATCGTCAGCCTGGTGTTTTACGACCGTCGGACAGTTCGCTGAGAAACCCAGGCCGAGGCTGACTACCGGCGTTCATACGGCAGGTGTAAAGACCTGCCCGCGATTGCGACCGCCTGCCTTGGCCAGATACAAGGCCTGGTCGGCAGCATCGATCAGCGAGGCGGGGCTGTCGATGCATGGGTGCGTCGACACGGCAATGCCGATGCTCACGGTAAGTTGCCCGCCGATGCCGCCCAGGTGCTGCACTTTCAGTGCAGCGATGGCGGAAAACACCTCGTTTGCCACCTGCTGTGCACCGACCAGATCAGTGTCTGGCAAGACCAGCACAAACTCTTCGCCGCCATAACGGGCTGCGTGATCATCCGGGCGACGCATGCAATCGCGCAAGGCCTGCCCCACCTGCACCAGCGCAGCGTCACCTTGCGGATGACCGTAGTGATCGTTGAAGGTCTTGAAATGGTCGACATCCACGAACAGCAAGCCGATCGGCTGCCGCGTGCGCGATGCGCGCGCCCAGACGCGGTTCAGCACAGTGTCCAGCGCGCGGCGATTCAGCAGGCCGGTCAGCGAATCGGTGCCGACCAGCTTCTTCAGCTCCTGCTCGGCACGCCGTCGCCCTTCCAGCTCGGCCGCCAGACGTCGGGACAACAGCAGAAAACCGGAGGCAAAGAACAGCATCATGCCGCCGAGCAATAGGGCACGAATGCGCCAGCTGTACAGCACATCATGAACCGCCGGGGCGATCACCACCGCCAGCGGATAGTCATCGACACGCTTGAAGACGTACAGGCGGCGCACATGGTCGACGGTGCTGGCGCCGACAAAGCTGCCCGATGACGATTGCTGGATCAGTTGGAAATCGGCGTTGCTGCCAACGCTGGTTTCCCCACCCTCACTGCGGGGCTGTCGCACCAGCAAGCTGCCGTCGTTGCGAACGATGGCCGTCACTGCATCGCTGCCCAATGTCAGGCCGTCGAGCAGATCACGAAAGTAGTCGATGCTGATTGCGACCACGGCCACGCCAAGAAACTCGCCCTGCTCGCCCGACACCCGTCGGCTGATGGCGACGTTCAGTTGGCCGGTGATCCGCGACACGTGCGGTTTGCTGAGGAACAAGCCGGTGTCGGCCAGCGTGGAATGCGCCAGGAAATAGTCGCGGTCTTTTACGCTGATGTTCAAGCTGCGGCCGCGCAGATCCACGGCCACATTGCCGTCGGCATCGATCAGGTAGGCCGCGGAAATATGACGGGCCAGGGTCACACGGTCGAACAGGACCTGATCGCGCAGACTTGGCGCCAGGCTCATCACGGCGGGCTGGCGATAGCCGTCAACCATCGCCTGCAGCGAGAGCGAGTACAACTCGAGGTTGCGCGCAAGGTCACGCTCGACGATGGTTGCCAGATTGGCCGAGGTTTCGCGGGCATGCGCAAGCGCATCGAGCCGCTCGCGATACAGCACTGCGGCGAACACGGTCAGCATGCTCAGCATCAGCATGCCCGCGGCGCCCAGAACGCGACGCGAGAGATACCCGGTGATTGCACGTCCCAGACGCCGCAGGCACGACACGGCAATATCTGCCCAGGAGCGCTTCAGCGGGGAATCCGACATAGAACTGAGTTTATCGGCGCCGGGCTCGACCGACGAGAGGTTTGCGTTGTACTGAAGCGTCCGCCCGCAAGCACGGTCGCAACTGACGCAGATTCACGACATCAGCCCGCGATGAGGCTGCCCTGCGCCCACCTCTTATCCCAGCAAAGCGATCATCACGTGATTGATGCCGGCGCCGCCCACGACCAGCCAGAGGAACAGGCAAGCGGCCAGCAGCAAAGGCTTCATGCCGGCCTTCCGGATGGCGCTCAAGTGCGTGCTCAAGCCCAGTGCTGCCATCGCCATCGCCAGCAATGCCGTATCGATCGCCAGCAATACCTCGACCATGGCAGCAGGCAACACTTGCAGCGAATTGAACAACACCACGGCCACGAAGCCGAACGCAAACCACGGAATCGTCATCTTGCGCTTTTCGCCGTCGGCGCTGCCTGCCTGTGCACCTTCACGCGCCTCATCGCGCGCCAGCCAAGCCGACAGCAAGATCAGGAACGGGGCCAGCATCATCACGCGCACCATCTTCGCAATCACCGCGGCGCCCGCTGCGTCCGGGCCGATTGCGCGGCCGGCGGCAACTACCTGCGCGACTTCGTGGATGGTCGAGCCGACATACACACCAAAGCCATGCGTGCCACCCGGGATGAACTGCCAGATGGCGTTCAGATCGAACAACAAGGGATACAGGAAAATCGACAGGGTGCCGAACACCACCACCGTCGAAATCGCTACCGTGACCTGTTCTGCACGGGCACGCACCACCGGCTCGGCGCCCATCACGGCCGCCGCGCCGCACACTGCACTGCCCACGCCGATCAGCATGGCGGTCTTGCGCTCCATGCCCAACCAGCGCACACCCAGCCAGCAAGACAGCATGAAGGTCGAGCCGATCACCAGCGCGTCAATTGCCACCCCGGCCAGGCCGACCAGGCCAACGTCCTGCATGGTCAGGCGCAGGCCATACAGCACCACGCCCGTGCGCAGCAGCCGTTGCTTGGTGAAGTTGACGCCTGGCGTGCTGATCGTGGCGATGCGCGGATAAACGGTGTTGCCCACCACCATGCCCAGGATGATGGCAAGCGTCAGTGCGCTCAGGCCGTGAGCCTGTGCCCAGGCCACCCCGCCCAGCCACATTGCGCAGCAGGCCAGCACCGCGCTCAGTGCAATGCCAGGCCACACACGGGCGAGCCAGGCCATCGCCGGCATGGCCATCAGGCCGCCAGGCGGGGCAATTGGGGGAGAGACAGGGCGATTCATGGCGATTTCCGGGCAAATACGGTGGGGAGTTGCCAATCTACGTATGCTTACAAAGCGCGTCCAACGCCTTATTTGCGTAATATCTAACTAACCAACAGCTATATAGATTTCTTGTTCATGGACGTCCTGCGTCTCACGCTGCGCCAGTTGCAGATCTTCGTTGCCGTCGCGCGCCACGGCAGCACCACGGCCGCCGGTGCCGAAATCGCGCTGTCTCAATCCGCCACCAGTTCTGCCGTCAATGAGCTGGAACGACTCTTGTCGCTGCAGTTGTTCGACCGCGCCGGCAAGCGCCTGCTGCTCAACGAGAATGGCCGCGCCCTGCTTCCACGCGCGCTTGCCCTGCTGGATGCCGCGATCGGTGTCGAGCACTTTGCCCGCGAAGGCAGCGACCAGATGCAGTCGCTTCGCATCGGCGCCAGCACCACCATCGGGAATTACCTGCTGCCCGGTTTGCTGGGCAAGTTTCTGGGCGAGGGACACCGGCGCGAGACCACCGATTGGAAATCCTCGGTGGCCATCGGCAACACTGCGGCCATCTGCGAATCGGTCGCGGCCTTCGAGCTGGATGTGGGCTTGATCGAAGGCCCGTGTCACGAGACGGCCTTGCAAGTCACCCCGTGGCTGCATGACGAACTGCTGATCGTCGGCGCGCCCGACAGTGCGTTTGCCGGGCCGGCATGCACGGCGCAGGAACCGGTCTCGCTTGCGACACTGCGCGAAAGCATGTGGCTGCTGCGCGAATCCGGCTCGGGCACGCGCGAAGCCACGGACCAGGCCTTGTTGCCGCATCTGCATGCGTATCGACGCAGCATCGAGCTGGGCAGTTCCGAGGCCATCATGCGTGCCGCCGCCGAAGGTCTGGGCGTGGCCTGCCTGTCGCGGTGGGTGGTGGAAGACTTCATCGCCGCCGGCCGCCTGTGCCCGGTTCGCACCACCCTGCCGACGATGATGCGGCAGTGTCATGTGGTGATTCACCGGGACAAGCAGATGACCCCAGTGCTGCGGCAGTTCATGGCGCAGTTGCTGCCCGACACGGACAGCGCCGACACCTGATCCTGTTTGGCTGTCGGCGGAATCAGTCCGCCAGCCGCTTGGCCAGATAGACCTGCGTACGATACGGGAACGCCACGGTGTCGCCTTGCAACGCCGGATACGCCTTCACCAGCGCGCGCAGTTGCTCGGCCACATGCGCTTGTTCATTGGCCGGCAAGGCGGCGATGAAACTCACCGACATGAAGCGGTCGACGATCACGTCCTCGCTGCTGCCCACGTGTTCATAGGGGAAGGCGCTGGCCAGCAGCGGCGTGAAGAAGCTGCCGTCGAAGGGCTTGCGCCAATCGCCCTTGTAGAAGCGCGGCGCGTCGCCCTCGTAAGGCGTGACCAAGCGGGTCAAGGCGGCGACCCAATCCACCGATTCATCGCGCACGTTCCACACCAGGCCAAGCTGGCCACCGGGCTTGAGCACGCGATGGATTTCGGCCAGCGCTTCCTTGGTCGCAAACCAGTGGAAGGCTTGTGCACACACCACGGCGTCGGCGGATGCATCAGGCAGCGGTATGGCTTGGGCCGTGCCGGCAAAGGTCTTCACCGCCGGCAAGGCCTTGCCCAGTTGTTCCCGCATGGCGTCCACCGGTTCGACTGCCAGCACCGTCGCGCCGGTCTTGAGCAGCAGCTTGGTGAACTTGCCGGTGCCCGCGCCCAGATCGATCACGGTCTTGCCAGCGCTCAAGCCCAGGTCCTGCGCCAGCCAGCCGACGACCTCGTCGGGGTACTCGGGACGGCCACGAACATAGGCTTGGGCCGAGGTCGAAAAGCCTTCTTGGGCAGCAGTGTGTACCTTGCTCGATGGCGTGCTCATCACGGGGTCCTTTGCAGATGAACGGGGTTGGCCGCAGGCGCGTGGATGCACGGCGGATGCATACCCTGGATGATAAATGGCCGGGCTGACGGCCGGCTGAGGTGCCGACTTGGTGTGAAGAGTGGGTGTGCCGGCTTGATGGGCTGCCCGGCGCGGCGCCGGGCTTCTGGCTGGCGTTTTTGACCAGCCTTACGACTGGGCGTCTTCCACGCGTTCGGTCAGATATTCCCGCCATGCGTCGGGCTGGCCCAGCCACGAACCAACGGCCACCGTCTCGCGGTGGCGTTCATACTCCAGCACGAAGGTCGGGAAGCCCTTGCCGCCCACCTGCTCCAGCAGGCTGCGGCTGGCGCCGATGTGATAGCGCGTGGCCTCGCCCGACACGTTGCCGAAGAAGGCGGTGAAGGCTTGCGGATTCATGCCGATGTCGATGGCCATGTCGGTCAGCACGGCCGGATCGGCAATGCGGCGGCCTTCCACGTAATGCGCACGCTGCAGGCGCGCCAGCATGTCCAGGCCGCGGCCGCCAAGGGCCTCGGCAGCCAGAATGGCGGTGGTCGGCGGCTCGGAATCCATCACCGCGTCCAGGTCATTCAACAAGCCATCGAGATAAGCGTCGCCGAACACCTGCCCGGTGAGCTTGGCGATGCGAAGGTCGTGCGGCATCACGTGCGCGCGCCAGTCCGGGGTGATCTGTCGGCGGTTGGGGCCGGTCATCATGCCGCCCGCGTGAAATCTCACTTCCAGGGCGGGAACGCTGCGGGCGACCTCGACCAGGGGCGCGGCGGCATAACACCAGCCGCACAGGGGATCGAAAATGTAGTGAAGAATCATGATGGGCGGCGCAGATCTGGAAAAGTCGGCGATCGCGCCGGCAAGACACGCCGGGCGACACGCAAGACGCCCATCTTAGAGCGGGTGCGCGCGATCGCAAACCGGGAATAGCGGGATGAGCGAATCGCTATCCGCAACGCCAGCAGTGGTCGCCGCAGCCATCGATAGCCATCCACAGCGATCCATCGCCGACCGCCAGCCCTGCCCACCGACCGCCGGCCGATTCAGCGTGCCACCGCTTCCAGCATCACCGTGTAATGCGCAATGTCCGGCACCGGCAGCCCCGGCACCTTGGCCTGGTCGTCGTAGCGACGCAGGCGTATTGCCTCGGCGGCGTAAGGCAAGGCGGCAAAGGCTTGTGCTTCGGTGTCTTCAAACGCCCCGCCCTGCAATTCAAGGCTGCGCTTGGACGCAGGCGACAAGCGTTCCCAGTAGCCCGGCTCAACGGCGCACAGATAGCGCTTGGCGGCCACGTGCAGCCGCACCGGCGCCAAGACCGCTTCGGACAACATGGCACGCAAGAATGGCAAGGCAATGTACTGGTGCAGGTCGTCGCCATCCTGCGGGCCGTCGCGCTGCGCGGCGCGCTCGGCGGCCAGCAGATGGCCCAGGTCGTGCAGCAAGGCGGCCACGATGGTTTCCTGCGTTTCGCCGGCCTGCTCGGCCAGCTGTGCGCACTGCAGCGCATGTTCCAGCTGGTTCACGGCTTCGCGGCCGTATTGCGTCTGCCCACGCGTGGTGAACAGGCCAACGATATCTTCAACAGTCAGGGACATCGCTGCCTCAGATCAGGTGCTTGCGGATGCGCGCCGACACCAGGTCGATGGCGCTTACGGTGACGATGATCATCAGCATCACGGCGCAGGTCTGGGCGTATTGGAAGCCGCGGATGATTTCCCACAAGACCACGCCGATACCACCCGCCCCCACCATGCCGACCACCGAGGCCGAACGCACGTTGGATTCGAACCGGTACAGCGCAAACGAAATCCACAAGGGCATCACCTGCGGCAGCACGCCGTAGACGATCTCGTGCAAGGCGCTGGCCCCAGTGGATCGAATGCCCTCGACCGGCTGGGGATCGATGGCTTCGACCGATTCCGCAAACAGCTTGGCCAGCACGCCGGAGGTGTGGATCCACAAGGCCAGCACACCCGCAAACGGGCCCAGGCCCACGGCCACCACGAACAACATGGCGAACACCATTTCATTGATGGCGCGGCAGGCGTCCATGAAGCGGCGCACCGGTTGGTAAATCCACCAGGGCACGATGTTCGACGAGGCCATCAGCGCCAGCGGCACGGCGGTGATCACGGCCAGCACGGTGCCCCACAGCGCGATCTGCAGCGTGACCACGATCTCGGTCACATACATGCGCCACTGAGTGAAGTCCGGCGGGAAGAATTCGGCGGAATAGCTGACCATGTTGCCGCTGTCGCGCAGCAGGTCCAGCGGCCGCATGTCGGCGCCTTTCCACGAACCGGCAAGCAAGAGCAGCAGCGCCGCCCAGGACAGGTACCAGAACAGGCTGCGCGTGGGCGCGGCCGGTACGGGCGCGGTCACGCCGGGAGAAGGAAGCATGGTTTGCATGGGGATCAGGAGATGACAGGCGTCGGATGAAACACCGCCGCGGGTGAGCGCGGCGGCACGGAACGAATGCTTTGGTCTTGATTGCTACGGTCTTTATTGCTTGGTCTTGCTTGGTCTTGCTCGGAACTTGCTTGCTGCGTTGTTGCTTGATGCCGTATTGCTTCGTGCGTTCTTGCCCGTTCAACTGGCCGATCCGGCCGCCCTCTTTCGGCGGCCCGGCGATCGGTCGGCAGATCAGTTCAACGCGGCCAGCTTCTTGTCGATTTCAGCAATGCGGGTCGCCTTGTCGGCGGCGCTGATCACCGGGTCGGCTTCGATCTTGGTGCGCTGGCTGAACAAGTCGATCTGGCGGATCGGCAGCAGTTGCGCGTTGGTCGAAGCCTTGAAGCCGGACAGCTTCGAAATCTTCATCAGCACTTCTTTTTCACGCGCATCCTTGCCGTAGGAAAGGAAGAACTTGCTCAGCTTTTCCTTCTGGTCGGCCGGCAGGTCGCTGCGCATCACCAGCGGGTCCAGCGCGATCAGCGGCGAGGTCCAGATGATCTTGATGTCCTTGAACTTGTCCGGATAGCGCTGCTGGATCTTTTCCAGGTTCTCGCTGTTGTTGGTGGCCACGTCCACCTGCTTGTTGGCCACGGCCAGTGCATTGCTTTCGTGGTTGGCGCTGCGCGTGACCTTGAAGATGGTCTTGGCGTCGACCTTGTTCTGCGCAAACACATAGAAGCCCGGGACCAGGAAACCGGACGTCGAGTTCGGATCACCGTTGCCGAAGGACAGGTTCTTGGCCTGGGCCAGCATGTCCTGAACGTTGTTGACCGGGCTGTCCTTGTTGACGATCAGGTGCGAGTAATAGCCTTGCGTGCCATCGGCATTGACCATCTGGGCAAACACTTCACCCTTGGCGCGGTCCACGGCTTCCATGGCCGACTTGTTGCCCAGCCAGGCCAGTTGGACCTTGTTGAAGCGCATGCCTTCGATGATGCCGGCATAGTCAGGCGCGAAGAATGCCGTGACCTTCATGCCGGTTTCGCGGCTCATGTCGGCGATCAGGGGTTCCCAATCGCCCTTCAGGTTTTGCGTGGCCTCGGTCGAGATGATGCCGAAGTTGATGTCCTGCGCCATCGACACGCCGGTCATGCCCAGGCTGATGGCCAGGGTTGCGCACAGTTTCTTGATCATGGGTGGGTTCCACATAATTGAGGGGACGACAAGGGATAAGGCGGCGGGCCAACCACCCGCCGCGGATGGGGTTTGGGATGCAGTGAAAGTGCGGTGACGGAGGCGTTCGCGGCATTCGCAGGTGAGGTGGCAAGTGCAGCGGCAGCGTCCTTGACTGCCACTTGGCTATGCCGAGCCCCCGCTTGGCGCGTGCAGCCTTCAGGCCACCTGAGTCCGCGCGGCCCAAGCGGCCCTGGCGGCTTGCGGTACGACCTGCGGCGGCACCACCGGGGCCATCGCAGGCGCCAGAATTTCGTCGGCCTGCACGCCGTACAGATCGCGCAACAGCGCCGGGGTCAGCGTCGACGACGGGCCGTCGAAGACCACCTTGCCTTGATGCAGCGCGATCACGCGCGGACAGTATTTGATGGCGATGTCGACTTGATGCAGCGACACGATGACGGTGCTGCGGTCTTCACGGTTGATGCGCGCCAGAATCTCCATGACCTTGCGCGAGGATTCCGGGTCGAGCGAAGCGATGGGCTCGTCGGCCAGCACCACCTTGGCGCCCTGCACCAGCGTGCGCGCAATCGCCGCCCGTTGCTGCTGTCCGCCGGACAAGGTGGACGCGCGCTGCGCATGGCAATCGGCGATGCCCACGCGCGTCAGCGCTTCCAGCGCGATGGCGCGTTCCTGCGCCACGAACATGCGCAGCAGGCTGCGCCACCAGGGCATGCGGTGCACCAGGCCCACCATGACGTTCATCAGCACGGGCAGGCGCGCGACCAGGTTGAATTGCTGGAAGACAAAGCCGATATGGGCACGCACCGCGCGAATGTCGCTGCTGATGCGACCATTGCGTTGTACGCAGCGGCCGTCGATTTCGATCAGGGATTCACTGCCGGCATCGGCGGTGACCAGCCCGGCGACGTGTCGCAGCAGCGTGGATTTGCCCGAGCCGGACGCGCCGATCAAGGCCACCATCTCGCCACGGCCAACCGTCAGGTCGATGTCGCGGAGGGCATGTTTGCCGTTGGCGAAGTGTTTGTTCAGGCCTTTTATTCGCAGCGCGGTTTCCATGATGTGGATCCCTGAATCGTCTAGACAAGCGAAGTGTGGGGGGATCGTGTGACGATGTGTTGACAGTAAAAAGACGGCACGAAGACAGCGGATGTCGGGGATTTGCGACAGATACGGATTGGCGACTGGATCTCCCGCGTGGCGAGCGCAGTGACGTATAGCGGTGTGCCGTTTTTTTGGTCAGGCTCGTTGATGCGTATCGGTGTGGCGCTGTGTTGCCAGTCGCGGTGCCGTGTATCGGCTCGTGCGAAGCGTCCGGGCGGGCAGGGCTCCCGCCTGCTCCGCACCACCCGATCTTCGCCCGACCCGATACACGACCCCACGCCTTCAAGGGCTCTCGGGTAAAAGCCAATCCCGCCTGTGGACGACCCAACGGCTCTGGCTGCTCGGATGCTGTACTCGGCTCCAGGCCACTGCCAGCCACCATCCTTGATCTCCACGCGGCTGACCCCGGGGATTGGCTGCCCAGGTCGCCACGAAGCGAGTCAGCGGCTCACGGTTCTGACCGTTCATCAGTTGCCTTCTACGCACCGGCACTGACGAGAGCAGCGCCCGTCTGGCTGGTGTGGTGACTGGGAAGCGGGTGGCCGCGCGCCAACGTAATGCGACGACGGGCTCGGAGCGCTGGCGGTCGTTGACGGCCCCATCGTTTTTCGGGAGAACGACTTGAACGCTGACGCACCATCTTCATTACGGGGGCGTCGGCGCTCATTGGCACATAATGGTTCTTGGTGGAGCGCTCTCGGTGGAGCGTTCGCGGTCATTGAGGGCATCGCCGCTTTTCGGAAGTGCGTTGGCGCTTGTCGACCAAATCACGATTTCTCCCACGCGCGTTGACGGTCGTCATGACCAACATCCGCACAAAGAATCGTTCGCTGACCACCGCCCGCCTGCGCCCCGAGCCCGTCGTCGCATTGCGCTGACGCGCGGCCACCCGCTTCCAAGTCACCACACCGCCGATAGGATCGACCATCTACCTCAGTTGCCGGAGCGTAAAAGGCCACTCATAAACGGTCAGAACCGTGAGCCGCTGATTCGCTTCGTGGCGACCTGGGCAGCCAATCCCCAAGGCCAGCCGCTTAGCGATTAAGAATGGTGGCTGCCATTGCCCTGGAGCGGTGTACAGCACCCGAGCGGCCAGAGATGTCGGCTCGCCCAAAGGCGGGATTGGCTTTTGACCCGAGAGCCTTTGAAGGCGTGGGGTCGTGTATCGGGTCGGGCGAAGATCGGGTGGTGCGGAGCAGGCGGGAGCCCTGCCCGCCCGGACGCTTCGCACGACCCGATACACGGCACCGCGACTGGCTCAATAGCGGAACAAAGTCACAGCTTCCGGCGACTGGCTCAGTAGCGGAACAAGGTCACAGCTTTCCGCGACCGACTACACAGCGACACACCGCTGCACAGCACCGCAACCGACTAAAGAACGACACACCGCCCCAGCAAACCCTCAAAGCACCCGCCGCCCTTCCCGCCACACCGCCCGCACCACCGCATGCGACGAGCCATCCGGCAACTGCGCCACGTGGACCTGCAGCAAATCCCCGCGCAGTCCCGCCGCCAAGGCCCCACGGTCGGGCAGTCCAGCCGCCAGCGCCGGCGTCCGCGTCACCGTCGCCACTGCCTGCGGCAGCGAATAAATTCCCTCGCTCACCAATCGCATCGCCGCGCCCAGCAAGCTGCCCGGCACATAGTCCGACGACAGGATATCCAGCAGACCATGGCGCGCCAGCTCGGTCGCCGCCACATTCCCCGAATGTGACCCGCCCCGCATCACATTCGGCCCGCCCATCACCGTCGACAAGCCGCGTTCACGCGCCGCCCGCGCCGCCGCCAAGGTCGTCGGAAACTCCGACATGCTCGCGCCCTCGCCATGCGCCTGCTCCACATGCGCCACCGTCGTGTCGTCGTGGCTGGCCAGCGCAATACCGTGCGTGCGGCAGTGGTCGACAAAGTAGGCCCGATGCGGCGTGACGTATTGCGCCTGCAGCACCTCGGCCGCCGCCACGTGACGCTCGAACTTGTCCAGCGTCCAGCCCTTCTTGCCGGTGAAATACACCCGCGCGCGGTCGATGTCTTCCCATTGACGCTGGCCCGGTGTGTGGTCCATCAGCGAGATCAGCGACAAGCGAGGGTGACCCCGGAACGCCTCGAAAAGCTCGATGGTGTTCGGCGCCGGCAGTTCGCAACGCACGTGCAGATGATGGTCCGCGCGCAGCAGCTGTTGAGTGCCCGCCAGTTCCAGCGCGGCCAGGACTTCGTTCCAGGCGCTGCCGCGCAGGCTTTCGGGGTCGGTCTCGCCCACGCCCAGCGCGTCGAACACCGTGGTGATGCCCGAGGCGGCCACTTCGGCATCGTGCGCCAGCAGCGCAGGCAATGCCGGCCAGCGCACTTTCGGGCGCGGCATCAGGTGGCGCTCGAAGTTGTCGGTGTGCACTTCGACCATGCCGGGCATCAGGTAATCCCCGCCCAGGTCGATCGCGCCAGATACCGAGGTGCCGCCGTCGTCGATGGCGACGATGCGGCCGTCCAGCACCGACAAGGCGCCTGGCACGACTTCATCGGGCAACACCATGCGGGCGTTGCGGAACACCACGTTGCCGCGCAGGCTGCCGTGAGCGCCCTCGCCGCTGCCGGTGCTTTCTTTCATGCGATCCATGACTTTCATGCCTGGCCCCTGAAGTCGGCAACATTGATGCGTCGCGTCGCCACGGCATTGCCGACCTCGGCGTCGTGGAAGATGCCGACGATGGCCGCGCCACGCGCTGCTGCTTCGCGGATCAGTTCGATGACGGTCTGGGTATTGGCCGGGTCCAGCGAGGCCGTCGGTTCGTCCAGCAGCAGCAAGGGCTTGGGCTTGATCATGTTGCGGGCGATGTTGATGCGTTGCTGTTCACCACCCGAAAACGTTGCGGGCGGCAGGTCCCACAGGCGTTCGTGGATGCGCAGCCGCGTCAGCCAGTTGCGCGCTTCTTCACGGGCTTCTTCGATGGCCTCGGCGTTGTCGCCGGCGTCTTCCGCCAGCGGTTCGGCCACCACATCCAGCGCCGATACGCGCGGAATCACACGCAGGAACTGGCTGACGTAGCCGATGGTGTCGCGGCGCAGTTGTACCAGTTCGCGCGGCGCGGCCTGCGTCACGTCGACGGCCAGGCCTTGCGCCGGGCGCACGGTGATGCAGCCTTCGCTGGCCCGGTAGTTGGCATACGCAAGCTTCAGCAAGGTGCTCTTGCCCATGCCGGATGGGCCGTCGAGCACCACACATTCCCCGGCGTGGATGCTCAGATCCACGTTCGACAACACGGCCAGCGATGCGCCTTGCTGGTGGTGCATCACGAAGCGCTTGCCGACGCCGCGCATCTGCAGCAAGGCGGGCGCAGGCGCGTTGGTGGCCATGATCGGCTTGGTGGCGGCCATGTGCTGGGCAGCTGCGTGTCGGGCGGCAGTAGGAGGAATCATCGCAACAGTGCTCATGGTTGCAGGACCGAAGAAACAAGAAGCTGGGTGTAGGGATGCTGCGGATCGTCCAGCACCTGATCGGTCAGGCCGGCCTCGACTACTTGGCCGCGCTGCATCACCATCATGCGGTGGGCAAGCAGTCGGGCAACGGCCAGATCGTGGGTGACAACGATGGCCGCCAGGTGCATCTGCCGGGTCAGCTGGCGCAGCATGTCCAGCAGCCGCGCCTGCACCGATACATCCAGGCCCGAGGTTGGTTCATCCATGAAGATCAGGCGCGGCTGGGTGACCAGATTGCGCGCGATCTGCAGGCGTTGCCGCATGCCGCCGGAAAAACTGCGCGGCGCATCGTCGATGCGGGCGGGGTCGATCTCCACCCGCGTGAGCCAGTCGATGGCAGTGGCGCGCAGGCGACCGTAGTGGCGCTCGCCCAGGCCCATCAGCCGCTCGCCGACGTTGGCGCCGGCGGACACGTCCATGCGCAGGCCGTCGGCCGCGTTCTGGTGCACGAAGCCCCAGTCGGTGCGGGCCAGCAGGCGCTGCTGCGACTCGTTCATCTCGAACACGTCCTGCAGGCCGCCGTCGCGCAGCTGGAACTTCACGCTGCCGGCGTCCGGCAAGCTGCGAGCCGCCACCGCGTTCAGCAAGGTCGACTTGCCGGAACCCGACTCGCCCACCACGGCCAGCACTTCGCCGGGCCACAGGTCAAAAGACACATCACGCAATGCCACGCGCTCGCCGTAGCGCTTGGAGATGTTGCGCACTTCAAGCAAGGGTGCGATGGGCTGCAGCGCGGTGCGTGCAGCGTCGTGCATTGATTCGTTCGACAGCGCATTCATGGCATGGCTCATCTCAAGGCTCGATCACAAAACTCAGGCCATGCTGCGCAAAGCCGAGCGATTCGTAGAAGGCATGCGCACTCACGCGCTTGGCGTTGGACGACAGCGCAAGCTTGTAGCAAGCCGCCTCGCGGGCTTCTGCGATGGCATGCTCCATCATCTGGCGACCAATGCCCTGCCCTTGCCGTCCGGCCATCACCACCACGTCTTCAACCACTGCCGAGGGCGCGCCGCCATGCGCAAGGTTGGTCATGATCAGCAGCGCGTAGGTACCGACAATCGCGCCATCGAGCTCGCACGCGACGAACAGGCGATAGCTGGGATAGCGCGAAAACTCGGCCAGCACGAACTCGGCCTGCGCCACGCTCAGGGTCTCGTCATCCATGCCCGGCTGGGCATACAGCGCCAGCACGGCGGGCAGGTCTGCCGGGTTGGCCACGCGCATCACAAGCGCGGCCGCGGTCGGTTCGGTATGCACGGCGCTCATGCTGCCCCCTGCAAGGCAGGTGCTGCCTCGACCGGGTCTTGCAGTGGCGGACGGGACTGGCAGTAATGCGAATCCGAGCACACGTGCATGCGGGTGCCGGCATCATCGATCACGATCTCGTCCAGGAAGCTTTCGGTCGATCCGCAGATCGCGCAGGGCACGTCCCAGCGCTGCACCTCGAAGGGGTGATCCTCGAAGCCCAGGCTTTCGACTGCCGTATAAGGCGGCACGGCGTAGATGCGTTTTTCACGCCCCGCGCCGAACAACTGCAGTGCCGGGTTCATGTGCATCTTCGGGTTGTCGAACTTCGGGATCGGCGACGGCGACATCACGTAGCGATGGTTCACCAGGACCGGGTAGTCATAAGTGGTGGCAATGTGGCCGTAACGCGCGATGTCTTCGTACAGCTTCACATGCATCAGGCCGTATTCGGCCAGGCCGTGCAGCGTGCGGGTCTCGGTTTCGCGCGGTTCCAGCTTTTGCATCGGCTCGGGCATCGGCACTTGGTAGACCAGCACCTGGCCTTCGGCCAGCGGCGTCTCGGGGATGCGGTGGCGGGTCTGGATCAGCGTGGCGGCTTCGGTGACGGTGGTGGTCTCCACCCCGGTCGTGCGCTCGAAGAACTTGCGGATGTTGACGGCGTTCACCGTGTCGTCGGAGCCCTGGTCGATCACCTTCAACACATCTTGCGGACCGATGACGGATGCCGTCACCTGAATGCCGCCAGTCCCCCAGCCGTAAGGCAAGGGCATCTCGCGCGAGCCGAAGGGCACCTGGTAGCCGGGGATGGCCACGGCCTTCAGGATGGCGCGGCGGATCATGCGCTTGGTGCGCTCGTCCAGATACGCGAAGTTGATTTCGGACCCGGTGTCGGCGAGCTCGGCCCAGGGCGTGCCTGCCTGGCCCTGCGCGTCTATACCGTGAGGAAATTCATGCGGGGCATTCATGCGGCGCTCCGGGTGAGATTGGTGTCGGCAAGGTGCTTGCCCTCGTGGCTGTCGTCATCGGCCTGCTTTACCGATTGCGCACCGATCGCCGCGCGCATCTGCCGCACCAGCGCGAGTTCAGCCTGGAAGTCGACGTAGTGCGGCAGCTTCAAGTGCTGCACGAAGCCCGAGGCTTCCAAGCTATCGCTGTGCGACAGCACGAACTCCTGCATCTGCGCGGGCGACTCGATGGCCTCGCCCAGCTCTTCTGCCCGCAGTGAGCGGTCGACCAGGCTCATGGCCATCGCCTTGCGTTCGCAATGGCCGAAGGCCAGGCCGTAGCCGCGCGTGAACTGCGGCGGCTCGGACTTGCTGCCGCCGAACTGGTTGACCATCTCGCACTCGGTGATTTCCATGTCGCCGATCGACAAGGTGAAATCCAGCTCTTCCGGCGCGATCTCCAGCTCCACACTGCCCAGCCGCACTTCGCCCACGAAGGGATGGCTGTGCGCGTAGCCGCGTTGGGTGGAATACGCCATGGCCAGCAGGAATCCTTCGTCGCCGCGCGCCAGGTTTTGCAGGCGCGTGGCCCGGTCGGCCGGGAAGCGCAGCGGCTGACGCGTCAGGTCCACGGGCGACGGGTCGCCGGGCGGCACCGGGTGCGTTTCGATCAGGCCTTCCTGGTTCAGCAGCGTGACCACGCGCGGCGTCACGGGCAGTGGCGCATCGATGGCAGCCGGCGCATCGTCATCCGCCACGTCCTGCGCGCTGGCCAGCAACGAGAAGTCCAGCAGGCGCTGCGTGTAGTCGTAGGTGGGGCCCAGCACCTGCCCGCCGGGCAGGTCCTTGAAGGTGGCGGATATGCGGCGATCGAGTTCGATGCGCGCGGTCTCCAGCGGCAGGCTGGTGCCCAGGCGCGGCAGCGTGGCACGGTAGGCGCGCAGCAGGAAGATGGCTTCGACCAGATCGCCCGAGGCCTGCTTGATGGCCAGCGCGGCAAGTTCCGGGTCGTAGACCGAGCCTTCAGTCATCACGCGGTCGACTGCCAGCTTCATCTGCTGGCGGATCTGCGTGACCGACAGTTCGGGCACCGAGGTATCGCCACGACGCTGCTCGGCGAGCCGTCGGTAGCTATTGCGAATGGCGGTCTCACCGCCTTTGACGGCAACGTACATATCAGCTCCGCGTCGCCGCACAACGGGGCGAATGGGTCCCCTGGGCAGCGTGTGAGGGTGGGAAGAAAGGCATGGACGGATGCATGTCAGGCCTTGGAAATCTGCGTGCTGCGCGGCAGGCCGACAATGCGGCTGGGCGACGCGAGGAACATGTCCACACCACGCGGGAAGCTGGCGTGGTTGGCCGCGCGCTGGGCAAGAAAGTCCTCGGCCATGGCGGGCGACAGACCGGCGACGTGCAGGCGGGTCTCGCCGTCGATGCCAGGGCCGTGCAGCACCCAGGCACCGATGTCGATGCCATCGGCCACTTGCACAAAATCGGACACGTCGATCACGCAGGTGGCCGATTGATCGGGATAGGCTTCGCTGCCCATCGGCAAGCCGGCCAATGGGGGCAGCTCTTCATAGGTGCTCCACACGAACTGCGCCTGCAACACGTCGGTCGTCAGCACGCATCCCGTGTGAAAGCGCAGCCAAGCGCCGGCGTCACCGGCGGCCAAGGAAGGCGACAACCACAGCTTGCTGTCGGCATCCAGCAAGGCCAGCAGCAACACGGCGGCCGCGGTGTTGCCATGAGCAGGCGCCTGCACATCGGCCTGCATGGGCAGCGCGCGGCCAGGATGCGACAAGGCCTGCAGCGCAGTACGGAACACCGCCTGGCTACCGCGCGCCAGGTCGGCAAAACCGGCGCCCAAGGTCGACAGGTCGACCGCAGATGCGCGCGAGGTCGTGGTGTTGGAACCCATCACCGAATTCACTACTGAAGTCATGCGCCTTCCTCCTCGTCGTCCTCGACGCCGTTGCTTTCGCGCGCCACCGTGAAAAATTCCACCTTGGTGCTTTGCGCACGCGCCTGTCGATCGGCCCGCAGTTGCGCCAGATGGGCGCGCACAGGGGTCAGCAAGGCCGCATCGAGGGCCGCCTGCTGCGCCGGGTCCTGCAACAGCGCATCGGCCAGTGCGGCCAGCCGCGCCTGGCGATGCGAGCGTCCCATCACGTAGGCAACGCCTACGGCAGCCTGCCCCGGCGCCGCATCCGGCAGGCGCAGCGCGCAACGCGTCACCGTGACTTCGCCCAGATTGAAACGCTCACCCGTGCCGCCAGCGCGTCCCTGTACCATCATCAGGCCGGTCTCTGGCATGCGCAGCCACTGCGGCGTGGCACGTGCATGGCCGCCAAGTGCGGGTTCCAGCAAGTCGATGGGCGCACGCGCCAGCAAGGCCATCCACTCGCGTCGAGTCGGGCTGTTGCTGGCGGGCCGATCTTGCGACCGATCGTGTGGCGGTGCCGTGCCGGCGCTGTCAGAGGCTTGAAACATGAAATGAGTACTCTAGAATTTGTGTAGACAAGTGCGATAATTTGTCTAGACAAGTTGAATAACTGACGCCAGATTAAAAGGCGCGCATGTAGGTTTGATGACAGTGATGACCCTTCCCCTGATCGCCACACCCGCCGCCGTTGCGGCACCGGCAGCACGCGGCAGCTTCTGGCCCCGCATTGCCGCCGACCTGACCGAGGCGATTGCGCACGGCACCTACCTGCCCGGCCAACGCCTGCCGTCCGAGCACGCGCTTGCGGAACAATTCGGCGTCAATCGCCACACCATCCGGCGCTCGCTCGCCAGCCTGTGCAATCAGGGACTGCTGCGCGTGACCCAAGGCAGCGGCACCTACGTGGAAGAATTCGCGGTTGATCTGGTGTTGGCCAAACGCAGCCGCCACCAACAGAACATGGCCATGGCGGGGCTGCGCGGTGGCCTGCAGGTGCTGGATGCCACCCACGTTCGCGCCAATGCGGCGCAGGCGCGCGCACTGAAAGTGCCGGCGCGCAGCAGCCTCTTGTGTCTGCACGTGCTCGCCCAGGCGGCGACGCAGCCGCTGCACGTCAGCGAACGCTACTTTCCGCTGCCGCGCTTTACCGGCCTGGAAGACGTGGTGCGCGAAACCGGGTCGATCACCGCGGCCTTCAATGCGCACGGTGTGTCCGACTACACCCGGTCGGAAAGCCGCATCACCGCACAAATGCCTGACGCCGCACTGGCCGGGCGCCTGCGCCAGCCGATGAACCGGCCCGTGCTGATGGTGGAAAGTGTCAACACCGACATGGACGGCGTGCCCATTGAATTTGCCACCGCCTGGTTCGCCGGCGACCGCATCACCCTGACGGTAAGCCACGATGCATGAACACGATCCCGCACGGCGGGCAGACGGCACGCTGAAGCCGTTGGCCGAACAGGCGCCGAGAGAATCGGCGCCCAAGGCCAAGCCGATGGGCGTCACGGGCGGGCTGACGCCAGGGGCAGCCCATGTGCATTCAGGCGTGGCCTCAACGCTCGATTCGCTTGCCGGCGCGTCTGCCACTGCGGCCGAGGCAAGCAGCAACAAAGCGCTTCCGTCACCCGCATTGGCGCAAGGCGCGTTTGCCACGGCCTCTGCCGCCACCAGCGCCAGCCTGATCGCAGCTGCCAACGCTGCCTACCAGGACGGCCCCGTGATCCGCCCACCCGGCCCCGAGCCCATGCATCGCTTCGCGGTCTACCTGGCCCCAGCGCCGGACAGCGCATGGTGGAAGGCCGGCAGCAGCTGGCTTGGCCGTGACGCGGCGACGGGTGAAGTCTTGTCTCAGCCCCTGATTCCCGGCGTGTCGATGTCCATGCAGCAACGCCTGACCGCAGCGCCGCGCCGCTACGGCTGGCACGCCACGCTGAAAGCCCCGTTCGCCCTGGCAGACGATGCCGACGCCGTCATGCTGCAAGGTCGGCTAAGCGGCCTGGCGCGTGATCGCCGACCCTTCGTGCTGCCGCTGCGTGTCGCGCTGCTGGGTGACTTCCTGGCGCTGATACCTGACGGCGACACGCGCGATATCGACGCGCTGGCCCGCCATTGCGTCAGCCATCTGCACGCCTTGGCCGCCCCGCTGTCGCCATCAGAACTTGCGCGCCGACGCGCGTCGGGACTGAGCCCTGACGAAGACAAGATGCTGCAGCGCTGGGGCTACCCCTACGTGATGGAGCACTTCCGGCTGCACTTCTCGCTGACCGGGTCCTTGCGTGACGTCGACGCTGAGACTATTGACGCCCTGCAGCACGCGGCAGAACAGTGGTTCGCCCCTCTTCCCCCCTTGCGCGTCGACGCCGTATCCGTGTTTGCCGAGCCCGTTGCGGGTGCGGACTTCCTCTTTATCGATCGCATGGAGCTGGGTGCATGAATCGTCTGATCTACACGGTGGGTCCGTCCGGTGCGGGCAAAGACAGCCTGCTGGGCTGGCTGCGCGCCAAGCTGCCACCGCACGCCCCCATCCACCTGGCCCGACGCACTGTCAGCCGACCGGCCCAGGCCGGTGGCGAACCGCACGAAAGCGTCGACGCCAGCGAGTTTGAATACCTCCGTGCACGCCAGGCCTTTGCCTTCGACTGGACCGCCAATGAATTGCAGTACGGCATTCGGGAAGCCGAACTGGCCCCGCTGCAGGACGGCGCCTGGGTGTTGGTGAACGGATCTCGCGCCCACCTGCCGCAAGCGGCCAGGAAGTTTCCTGGTCTGACGGTGCTGCACATCACCGCCAGCGCCGACACCTTGCGCCAGCGCCTGCTGTCGCGCGGTCGTGAAACGCCAGAGATGGTGGAGGCCCGCATCGCGCGGGCTGCACAGCTGGCTTGGCCGACCGGAACCGGCGCCATCGAGATCCACAACGACAGCACGCTGGATGCGGCGGGTATCCAGTTGCTGGATGCGCTGGAATGTCTGGAAGGCTGGCCGAAGAAGACTGCCGAGATGTGCTGATTCGGCCTTCAGCTGTCGCCGTCGAACCCCTGCAAGGTGTTCACGGCATTGATGCCGATCTCATTCACCATATAGCCCCCTTCCATCGCGAACATGGTGGGAATGCCGATGCTGGCAATGCGGGCGCCCATGCGTACGAAATCCTGACTGGTCAGCTTGAAATGGCTGATGGGATCGTCCTCGAAGGTATCGACGCCCAGTGACACCACCAGGAAGTCTGGCCGGTATGCGGCAATGCGGTCCAAGGCAGCTTGCAGTGCCACTTGGTAAGCGTCCCAGGCCGTGCCCCGCGCCAAGGGATAGTTGGCCGTGAAGCCCATCCCGTTGCCTGCGCCCTGCTCGTTCGCGTGGCCAGAAAAATAGGGATAGCAGAACTGCGGATCGCCATGAATGGACGCGAAAAACACATCGGGCCGATCATAGAAAATGTTCTGCGTGCCGTTGCCATGATGGAAGTCGACATCCAGCACCGCCACCCGCTTCGCGCCCCGGCTCAGGCAACGTTCCGCAGCAATCGCAGCGTTGTTCAAATAGCAATAGCCGCCCATGTACTCACGTGCCGCGTGATGGCCGGGCGGACGGCACAGCGCAAACGCACCCTGTGCGCCGTCGATCACCTGATCCATGGCCGTCAGCGCCACATCGGCACTGCCTCGCACCGCGTCCCAGGTTCCCGGCGTGATCGCCGCCCCAGCATCCATTGCATAAAACCCAAGCTTGCCATCGATGAAACCTGGCTCCTGGTCCGTGGCCAGATCGCGCACCGGCCAGATCAAGGGCAAGGCGTGATGCGTCTTGCCGGTGGCAGCCCATTGCGTCCACGCCGTTTCCAGAAAATGCACATACCGTTCGCTGTGCGCAGCCACATAACAAGCGCGATCGAATTCGCCCGCGGGCAGGACCGGTCCCAAGCCAGTTTGCTGCACCCGGGCCAACACGATTTCGGCGCGCTGCGGCTCCTCGAACGACGGCTTGATTGCCCCGTCCTTGAGTTCGGAGCCATGGTGGAGGCGGTGCTTGGCACTGAAGACGGTGATCACGGGTTTTCCTGTTCGAAGACGGATGGCGAACAGAAAAGTATGGCGTCGACGCGCTGAAAAAGCTTTGCTTTACACTGCCGACCACCTGCTGTTCGGGCAAACCTCATCGCCAGGAAGCACCAAATGAGCAAAGACATACCCACAATCGCGCTGGATGAGGTAGACCGTGCCCTGCTCCGCCACTTACAGGACGACGGCAGCCTGACCAGCGCAGCCCTGGGCGAACGCCTGTCGATGACCGTCACTCCCTGCTGGCGACGCCGCAAGCGCCTGGAAGACCAAGGCATCATCAAGGACTACCAGGCCAACCTCGACCGGCGCAAACTGGGCTACGACGTCCTAGCCTTCGCCCAGGTCACCTTCGGCGACCACTCCGCCAACGCACCCGACAACTTCGAGCGCATCATCCTCGACCATCCCGAGGTGCTGTCCTGCCACAAAGTCACCGGCGCCGCCGACTACATGCTCAGCGTGCTGGCCACCGACCTGGAAAGCTACGGCAGGTTTGTCGAAGAAGTGCTGCGCAAACAACCCGGCATCACGGCAATCCAGTCCAGCTTGGCGCTGCGCGAGATCAAGGCGGTTACGCGGATTCCGGTGCCTGACGGCATTGCGTGACCACGTGGCCATGAAGATCTGAACCTGACTGCCTACAGCGGTGACAGACGTTATGCCGCGACCTGTCAGCCGCTCAGACTCACTTGATCGACGCCAGCATTTCCTTGCGCAAGATGGCATTGATCCGGGCCTGGGTAGGTCCCCCTACCCCCACGAAAACCGTCATAGCCACCAAGCGCCCGCCAGCGCCCCGAACCCGTCGTCGCATTACGCTGGCGCGCGGCCACCCGCTTCCCAGTCACCACACCAGCCAGATGAGCGCTGCTCTCATCAGTCTCCGGAGCGTAGAAGGCACTTTAAGAACGGTCAGAGTCGTGAGCCGTTGACTCGCTTCGTGGCGACCTGGGCAGCCAATCCCCAAGGGCAAGCCGCATGGCGTTCAAGAATGGCGGCTGTCAGAGGCCTGGAGCCACGTACAGCACTCGAGCAGCCAGAGGATTACAGAACGCCCACAGGCGGGATTGGCTTTTAACCCGAGAGTCCTCGAAGGCGTGGGGTCGTGTATCGGGTCGGGCGAAGATCGGGTGGTGCGGAGCAGGCGGGAGCCCTGCCCGCCCGGACGCTTCGCACGAGTCGATACACGACACCGCGACTGACTCAAGAAAGGCACACAGGTTCACAAGCTACGCGACTGACCAAAGAACGACACACCGGTCCTTAAAAACTCCAACCGAATCAAGGACGACACGCTGCTTCGCCAACCAAACACCCAATAAAAAACGGCTTCCGATCCAAGACCGGAAGCCGTTCCATCACCTCAGTGAATCAGCGAAAAATCACTGCTCCACAGCGCGATTCCAGCGCGTATTCCACTGCTGGCGATTTGCATTGATCAGATCCCAATCAAGCACCGTCGCCGTCTTCATGTACCCCTGGAACTTGTCCAGATACGGCTTCGTCTCACCCGACGCCGTCACATTGGTATTGGACGGGAAGTGATTGCCGAACTCCAGCGCCTTCGACTGCGCCGGTGCCGACAACAGATAGTGAGCCAGCTTCTGCGCCAGTTCCGGCTCGCTGTTGTTGGCGATCACGCACTCGGCCACCATCAGGATCACCGAGCCTTCCTTCGGCTGCACATATTCCACCGGAATGCCACGCTTCTGCAGACGACCGACGGCAGTCGGGGTCAGCGGGAAGATCGCCGCCTCGCCGGTCTGCACCATCTCGGCGATCTTGGCCGAATTGGTGATGTATTCCAGCACGTTCTTGCCCACTTCACCCGACCAGGCCTTGAAGCCCGGGTCCACATTCTTCTCGTCGCCGCCCTTGATGCGGTTGTACATCAGGAAGCCGTGCAGACCGAAGGTGCTGGATGCGGCCGACTGGAACACGACCTTGCCCTTGTACTTCGGGTCGGCCAGGTCCATCCACGAGGTCGGCGGTGCCCAGCCGTTGTCCTTGAACATCTTGGTGTTGTAGGCAATGCCGGTCATGCCCATGTCGATGCCGGCAGCCATGTCGCCGCTCAGGCGGGCGGTCGGATAGACCTCCTTCATCACCGGGTCGTCGCTCAGCTTCTGGCACAGGCCCATCGATGCCGCGCGCACCATCACGCCGTCATCCAGGAACATCACGTGCATCTGCGGCTTGTCCTTGAAGGCCTGTGCCTTGGCCAGGATGTCGGCCGAGGTGCCCGGAACCACCACAATCTTCACGTCGTTGGCTTTCTCGAAATCGGGGAACACGTGCTGCGTGAACGCGCGCTCCATGTCGCCGCCGTTCATGCCAACGTACAGGGTCTTGGTCTCGGCCATTGCGCCCGTCGACACGGCGGCCAGTACGGCCGCGCCCGCCAGGCACTTGATCGCGCCGGCAAGGGCGCTGACAGTCAGGGATTGGTGTTTCATGTTGTCTCCTCGTGGGTTCCAGCGGGATGGGATTGATGCACCGGCGTCCGGATGGGCGCGGCGTATCGGTCAATGCCGAAGGCGTCGATGGGAATGGCGCTCGCGCCGGTGGCGACCAACTCGGCCAGCACCTCTCCCACCGCCGGGCCGATCTGGAAACCGGCACCGGAAAAACCGAAAGCATGGAACAGGCCGGGCGTGGTCCCGCTGGGGCCAAGCACCGGATTGTGATCAGGCATATTTCCTTCCACGCCCGACCAGAAACGAATGACGTGCGCATTGGCCAGCGCGGGCATCACCCGCGCGGCAGCGGCCAGCAAGGCCGGAATGGCGGCGCGGCCGGGCCGGGCCAAATCGGGCTGGGCGAGATCCGGGCCGCCGCTGACACCACGGCCACCGCCGATGATGACGTTGCCGCGCGCAACCTGCCGCGCATAGATGCTGCCGCCCTGGATACCCAGGCTGAGCTCGGAAAAAACCGGCAAAGGCTCGGTCACCATCATCAACGGGTGGATGGCGTCCTCGGGCACGCTTTCGCCAAAGGCGCGGGCGAACTCATTGCCCCAGGCGCCGGCGCAATTCAGCAAGAAGCGCGATCGTATTTCGAGCGCGTTGCCCACCCGCAGCACGAAGTCCGTGCCGTCGTGATGTACCGCGGTGACGCGATGATTCTCCAGCACACGCGCACCCAGTCGCGCAGCAGTGCGGCCGAATGCGGGAGCCACCAGGCGCGGGTTGGCGTGACCGTCTTCCGGGCACAGAGACCCCGCCATCACGCCCTTGCCCAACCAGGGGAACTGCTTGCGAAAGCGCTCGCCCGCGATGATCTCCAGACCCAGCCCGTAACCGCGGGTATTGGCGCGATAGGCTTCCAGCAGCGCCAGGTCTTCTTCGTTGCGCGCAAGCTTCAGGTGCCCGGCGCGCACGTACTCGCCATCGGTGCCGATCAGCTCAGGCAGTTGTGCCCACAGCACATGCGCCCGGCGCGCCAAAGGCAACTGGTCGACGCCGCGGCCCTGGCGGCGCACGCCGCCGTAATTCACGCCGCTGGCCTTGGCGCCACACGCAGCGGTTTCCAGCACGGTGACGTCGATGCCGCGCTTGCGCAGAAACAGCGCCGCGCTGCCGCCGACGATGCCGCCGCCGATAATGGCTACCTCGGTACGCAGGTGTTCGGTCATACCTGTTCCTCGACCATCACGCGGATCGGGAACGGCTTGACCGGCGGCTGGCTGCGCAGCCGGCCGACCTTTTCCGGGCTGACCTTCAGAGCATGGGCAAGCAGTTCGGTCGCACCAGCGCTGCACATGCGACCTTGGCAGCGGCCCATGCCGACACGCGTCAAGGCTTTCACGCGATTCATTTCGTGCGCGCCGGTTTCCGTCACGCAAGCCCGCAAGGTGCCTGCCGTGATTTCTTCGCAGCGGCAGATCACCAGATCGTCGGGCACGCTTTCGGCCCAGTCGGTCGGGAACGGGAAGGAACGTTCCAGCGCTTGACGCAGCCGGCCGATGGCGGCCAATTGTTTGTCCAGGTCTTGCGTACGCGCCGCGTCCACCTTGATACCCAGGTCCTCGATCAGCGCAAGTCCTGCGCGCTCGCCGGCCAGCTCGGCGGCATCGGCACCGGCAATGCCTGCACCATCGCCCGCCACGTATACGCCTGCTACGGAACTGCGGCCTGCGCGGTCGCGTGTCGGCAGCCAGGCGCGATCCTGCTGATTGAAGTCGAAGTGGCAGCCAGCAAGGCTTGCCAACTGGGTCTCGGACCGCAGCGCCAAGCCGTAGCCGACTGCATCGCATTCGATTTGCCGTTCGCGTCCGCGCGCATCGCGCCAAGCGATGCCGCTGACACGCTCGTCACCCAGCACGCGCAGCGGACGAATGCCGTTATGGATCGGCACGCCGTGCGCACGCAGCCAGCCCATGTAATACAGGCCTTTGGCCAGCAGGCCGGGCGCACGCAGCATGCCGGCGAGGCCTGACGAGTGGTCGGATACCCGCGCGGTGTCCAGCACCGCACGCACCCGTGCGCCGGCTTTCGCGTATTGGTAGGCCACCAGGTACAGCAGCGGACCGGTGCCCGCGAACACCACGTCGGCACCAATGGAACAGCCCTGATACTTCAACGCCACTTGCGAGCCACCCAGCGTGTAGACGCCCGGTGTCAGCCAGCCCGGGAACGGCAGCACGCGATCGGTCGCGCCGGTGGCAAGAATCAAATGGGAATACGGAATCGTGCGCGTGACACCATCGACCAGCACGTCGAGCACATTGCCCTCGCAATGCCAGACCAGCGCCTGCGGGAAGTAATCGACCTTGCCGGCGAGTGCCTCCATGGCGCGATGCACACCGTCGGCCTTGTGATGTTCCGACCCGTACAGCGCCGACTTCGGGCGCTTGAATCCTGGCGGCGGCTGGCGATAGATCTGCCCCCCCGCACGTGATGCCTCGTCCAGCAGGATGGGCCGCAGACCGGCAGCCACCAAGGCTTGGGCAGCTCGCACGCCAGCGGGACCGGCGCCCACGATGACGGGCTGAAGCGCAGCGGTGTTCATGCGTCGTCCTCAGGCCAGGCAGCGGGTGTCGCCGTCGACACCGCAGTCACGTCCGCAATGGTCGTCACCAGCCGCATATCGGATTCGATGAAGGTGGAGCACGCACGCAAGCGGCGGCCGTCCTCGGTCCTGACCCAGCAGTCCTGACAGGCGCCCATCATGCAGAAACCTGCGCGTGGACGACCGCTGAATTCGGACTGCCGCAGGCGATCAGCCTGCGTCAGCACCGCCGTCAGGACGGTATCGCCCTGCAAGGCCTGGCAGGCCTTGCCGTCCAGCACAAAAGCCACGGGGGCGCGCTCGGTATCGACCAGGCGCTTCAGCAAAGACATGAGGACACACTCTCAGGTACGGCGGCCAGAACCGGGGCGGATTGCCCGCGGTTCTGATTCAAACGGATAGACGACACGGACATCGGCAAGCGCGTATGCCGTGCTTTATTTCGAACCGACCAGCACCCGGTCCAGACCGTAGATACGATCCAGCAGGAACATGGTCACGGCAGTCAACGCAATCACCAGCGCAGACACCGCAGCCATCATCGGGTCGATCGATTCAGTCGCGTACATGTACATGCGCACCGGCAGCGTGACCGTCGACGGTGCGGTGATGAACACCGACATGGTCAGTTCGTCGAAGCTGTTGATGAAGGCCAGCAGCCAGCCGCCCGAGACCCCGGGGATGATCAAGGGCAAGGTCACCTTGAAGAACACCGTGGCGCGGCTCGCGCCCAGCGACAGCGCGGCGTGCTCGATGCTGCGGTCGAAACCAATCAGTGCGCCCAGCACCAGTCGCAACACATACGGCGTGATCACCACCACGTGGGCGAACACCAGCCAACCAAAGCTGCCTGCGCTGCCGATGAGTGCGAAGAAGCGCAGCAGCGCCACGCCCAGCACCAGGTGCGGAATCATCAAGGGCGACAGGAAGAGCGCGTTCATCGCGTCACGGCCGGGGAAGCTGTGACGGGCAATGGCCAGCGCAGCCGGCACGCCCAGCACCACGGAGATCGTCGCGGAAATCGCGGCCAGCCACAGGCTGTTCTTGAAGGCCTGCATGAAGTCAGCGTGTTCGAACACTGCCCTGAACCAGCGCAGCGAGAAGCTGGTGGTGGGCACCGACAAGGTGGTCTCGGGCGTGAAGGCCACCAGGCACACGATGACCAGCGGCGCCAGCACGAACACCACTACCAGGAAATTGAACGCCAATGCGATCGGGCCATTCTTGAGCATGTCTTTCCCCTCAGCCCAGGCTGCGCTTGTACGAGCGCTCGACCACACGGTTGTAGGCCAGCATGATGATCACGTTGGCGATCAGCAGCAGGATGGCGATGGCGGCGCCAAGCGGCCAGTTGAGCTCGGTCATGAACTCGTCGTAGACGATGGTGGCGACCATCTTCAGGCGACGGCCGCCCAGCAGCGCGGGAATGGCAAACGAACTGGCGGACAGGCCGAACACGATCAGGCTGCCGGACAGAATGCCGGGCATGGCCTGCGGCATCACCACCTTGAAGAGCGTCTGGAAGCGCGAGGCGTTCAAGGAATATGCAGCTTGTTCAACCGTTGGGTCGAGCTTTTGCAGCGAGGTCCAGACCGGGATCACCATGAAGGGCAGCATCACGTGCACAAGCGCGATGATGATCGCCGTGGGCGTGTACAGCAGCGGGCCAAAACCAAGCTTGTCAGCAACTGCGCCGACCGCGCCGTGCGGGCCCAGCAACATGCTCCAGCCGAAGGCGCGCACCACCAGCGAGACCAGCAGCGGCGACAGCACCACCAGCAGGAAGATCGAGCGCCAGGGCTTTTTCATCCGGCTGAGCACATAGGCTTCCGGGGCGCCGATCAAGATGCAGAACAGCGTGGTCAGCCCGGCGATCCAGAAGGTGCGCCAGAAGATCTTCAGGAAATAATCGTCAGTCACGATCGCCCAATAATGCGCGACCGTGTAGCCGGGCTGGATGCCCTTGGCGAAATCGTATTGGCTGAAGGACAGCAACAAGGTGAGTGCCAGCGGCGCCAGCACCAGGGTCAGGAAAACGATGGTCAGCGGCAAGGAACCGGCAATGGCAACCTTGGTGGTCGCCGACACATTGCTGGAAGCTGCCGGGGTTGCGGGCGCGTGCGTGGCCGTCGTCATGCCAGCCCCCTGCGCAAGGAAGTCCTCGAGATCATTTCGCACCCTCCGCCGCCAGCACACGAACCACGCCTTCCGCCCAGTCCAGGCCCACGGCATCGCCTTCATCCTGCGGACGGCGGCTGCCGTCATTCGGCGCGAGTACGGTCAGGCGGCCCAGCGGGCTGTCCAACTCGTACATCCACTGCGTGCCCAGGAAATAGCGCACGGCCACGGAACAGGGCAACTTGCCCTGCCCGGCCGGCAGCACGATGAGCTTTTCCGGACGCAGCGAGATCTGCACGGCGTCGCCCAGCGACAGGCCGGTGCCATCGACCTCGACGTGCAACGCGCCGCTTTCGATCGTGGCCTGTCCGGCAGACAACGCCACCACCTTGCCGGCCACCAGATTGGTCTTGCCGACGAAGGTAGAAATGAATTCCGAACGCGGGTGTTCGTACATCTGGTACGGCTCGTCGACCTGGGTCGCGCGGCCGTCCTGCATCACCACCACGCGGTCGCTGATCGACAGCGCCTCGGCCTGGTCGTGGGTCACCATGATGGTGGTCGTGCCGACCTTGCGCTGGATGCGGCGCAGTTCGTACTGCATTTCTTCACGCAGCTTGGCGTCCAGGTTGGACAGCGGCTCGTCCAGCAGCAGCACCGGCGGGTTGATGACCAGTGCACGCGCCAGCGCTACACGCTGACGCTGGCCACCGGACATCTCGCGCGGGTAACGGTCACCGAACTTGTCCAGCTTCACCAGCGATAGCGCCTCGCGGGTGCGTTCGACGCGTTCCGCCTTGGGCACCTTGCGCATCTTCAGGCCGAAGGTGACGTTTTCCGACACCGTCATGTGCGGGAACAGCGCATAGCTCTGGAACACGATGCCCAGGCCACGCGTGTTCGGCTGCGTGTGCGTGATGTCGCGACCGTCGAGTTCGATGCGACCTTTGGTCACGTCGGCAAAGCCCGCAATCATCTGCAAGGTCGTGGTCTTGCCACAGCCTGAGGGGCCCAGCAGCGAAACGAACTCGCCCTTTTCCACCGACAGGTCGAAGTCGGCGACGACACAGTTGTCGCCGTAGTACTTGGACACTTGGTCCAGTCGGAGAAATGCCATGAGTCCAGCCCCGCGATTACGTTTGGTATGCATGCAGTCTAAAAATCTGCCTTGTCGAGCGTCAATCATTATTCCGACAGACAGAATTTATTTGCCAATTTTTCCGCTCATCGGAATTGAGCCTTATACTTTGCAAAATTATTTCCGAAATGGGCGGCTGGATGGCCAAGCAAGCTTCAGAAGATTCCGATAATTCGCAAGGCGGACTGCAGCGCGGCTTCGCGATCATCCGTGCACTGGCCGATTCGCCCTGCGAAGGCCTGCGCCTGACCGAGATCGCCACACAGGCAGGGTTGGCACAGGCCACGGCGCACCGAATCCTGCGCAGCCTGACGCTGGAAGGCATGGTGGAGCAGCCCGAAGGCAGCAAGTCGTACCGCCTGAGCGTTGAGTTCTTCTCGCTGGCGGCGCGTGCTGGCGGGCGTCACAGCACGCTGAAGGCGATCTGCCGCCCGGCGCTGTTGCGCCTGTCCGGCATGCTGAAGGACACGGTGTTCCTGATGGTCAGGGCGGGTGTCGATGCGATCTGCCTGGACCGGGTAGACGGGCCCTTCCCGATTCGCTCGTATTCGGGCGACATCGGTGGCCGCGTGCCGCTGGGGGTGGGCCAGGCGGGATTGTTGATGCTGTCGTTCATGCCGGAAGCCGAGCGCGAGGAGATCATTCGCTTCAATGTGCCGAGGTTGCATAACCTGGCCTACTTTGACGAAATCTATCTGCGCGCAAAGGTGGAGCGGACCTTGGCGCTGGGCTATGCGGCCAGCCATGGCGAGGGGCCGATTCCGGGCATGGCGGGCGTGTCGGTGCCGGTCCTGGATCAGCAGGGAACGGCGGTGGCGGCAATCAGTATCGGTACGCTGGCCGAGCGGGTGAACGATGAGCGCCTGCCCCAGATCGTGCATGTGCTGGGCCGGGAGGCGGCGGTGATCGGATCACAGTTGAACCCGTTCGATCCGGCCTTGCGGCGCCCGGCGCAGTTTTTGAGCAATGCGGCGCAGGAGCCTTGGCAGCCGGCTTTGCATGGGTAGGGTTTGGCGCTTTTTTTTTCGGGGACGGTTTGTTGTTCTCCGTCGTTAGGCTGCTGTGTTGCGGTGTGGCGTTCTCCAGCCATGCACCTTGATGCGGATCGGTGTAGCGCTATGTAGCCAGTCGCGGTGCCGTGTATCGACTCGTGCGAAGCGTCCGGGCGGGCAGGGCTCCCGCCTGCTCCGCACCACCCGATCTTCGCCCGACCCGATACACGACCCCACGCCTTTTGACTGTCCTTGGTTAAAAGCCAATCCCGCCTGTGGGCGATTCGACATCTCTGGCTGCTCGGGTGCCGTTCACGACTCCAGGCCTCTGGCAGCCGCCATTCTTAACTGCCACGCGGCTGGCCTCGGGGATCGGCTGCCCAGGTCGCCACGAAACGAGTCAGCGGCTCACCGTTCCGACCGTTCTTAAAGTGCCTTTTACGCTCCGACAATTGACGAGAGCAGTGCTCGTCTGTCCGGTGTGGTGACTAGGAAGCGGGTGGCCGCGCACCTGTTAATGCGACGACGGGCTCGAGGCGCTGGCGGGCGCAGGCCGCAAAACAGTTTTCGGAAGGCTGCTGTTCGCCGCGGGATTACTGCGACGACGGGCTCGTAGCGCTGATGTGCGTGGGTTGCCGAGTGGCTATTCGCAGGGCTGCTGTTAGTCACGGGATGACTCTGTGGCGCAGACTATTTCATCGCCGGCCGAACGCAAGGGCTTGACCCTTAAGGCTGCGCGGCGACAAAGGCAGTTGCTACGCTATGCCCTGAGCATCGACGCGCTTAGACCACCGTCGTGATTGCCCCTCCGTCCAGACTTGGCCGGCGACGCCCTTGCCCTTTCCACAACCTGACCCAGCAGCTTCTGTCCGCGCGCTCCCAGAAACGATGAAGCCTCCAGCAGCTACACCGTCGCTCGACACACCGCCAGCCGCTCAACAGCCACCAGCATCCTCCCGACGACCAAGGACGTCGCCCACGCCGGCCAGCGCCCCGAGCCCGTCGTCGCATTACGCTGGCGCGCGGCCACCCGCTTCCCAGTCACCACACCGGTCAGACGAGCACTGCTCTCATCAGTTGTCGGAGCGCAAAAGGCATTTTAATAATGGTCAGAGCCGTGAGCCGCTGACTCGCTTCGTGGCGACCTGGCCAGCCAATCCCCGATGCCAGCCGCTTGGCAATTAAGGAACGTGGCTTCCAGCAACTGGGAGCCGCGTACAGCATCCGAGCAGCCAGAGGATTGAGGACCACCCAAAGGCGGGATTGGCTTTTAACCAAGGACAGTCTGAAGGCGCGGGGTCGTGTATCGGGTCGGGCGAAGATCGGGTGGTGCGGAGCAGGCGGGAGCCCTGCCCGCCCGGACGCTTCGCACGAGTCGATACACGGCACCGCGACTGGCTACATAGCGCCACACAGCAACAAAACACCGCGACAGACTGAAGAACGACACACAGCTACGCATCAACAGGCCTAACTAAAGAACACCAAGCCGCCCCAAAAGAACCCAAACCGAGCCAAAAAAAACGACTGCCTGAGAAACCTCAGTGCAGTCGTTTTTTCATCTACCTGGCAGCAAGCTCAAACGTCGAAACGAATGCCCTGCGCCAGCGGCAACTCGCGCGAATAGTTGATCGTGTTGGTCGCACGACGCATGTACGCGCGCCACGAATCCGAACCGGACTCACGGCCGCCGCCGGTTTCCTTCTCGCCACCGAAGGCGCCACCGATCTCGGCGCCCGAGGTACCGATGTTCACATTGGCAATCCCGCAGTCAGAACCGATGGCCGACAGGAAGGTTTCCGTCTCGCGCAGATCATTGCTGAAGATCGCCGACGACAAGCCTTGCGGCACATCATTCTGCAGCGCAATCGCCTCATCGATCGTGTCGTAAGACATCACATACAGGATCGGCGCGAAGGTCTCGTGGCGCACGGTGGCGGTCTGCGCGTTCATCTCGACGATGGCCGGCTTCACGTAGAACGCATTCGGGAACTCATCGGCCAGCACACGCTCGCCACCGAATACCACACCGCCCTCTTCCTTGGCTGCGGCCAATGCCGACTGCATGCCCTTGAAGGCGGACTCGTCGACCAGCGGGCCCACCAGGGTGCCGGTGGTCAGCGGATTGCCGATCGGCAGCGCGGCGTAGGCCTTCTTCAAGCGGGCCACCAGTTGCTCGCGCACGCTGCTGTGCACGATCAGGCGACGCGTGCTGGTGCAACGCTGGCCAGCGGTGCCGACGGCGGCGAACAGGATGCCGCGCACGGCCAGGTCCAGGTCCGCGGTCTGCGCCACGATCACGGCGTTGTTGCCGCCCAGTTCCAGCAAGACGCGACCGAAACGCTGAGCCACGCGCGGGCCGACTTCGCGGCCCATGCGGGTGCTGCCGGTGGCCGAGACCAAGGCAACCAGCGGGTTGTCGACCAGGGCTTCGCCGGTGTCACGTTCGCCGATGACGACTTGCGACAGGTTGGCGGGGGCACCGTCGAACTTGGCGACCACGCGCTCGAACAATGCCTGGCAAGCCAGTGCGGTCAGCGGCGTCTTTTCCGACGGCTTCCAGACCACCGGGTTGCCGCAGACGATCGCCAGGGCTGCGTTCCAGGCCCAGACGGCGGCCGGGAAGTTGAAGGCGCTGATCACGCCGATCACGCCCAGCGGGTGCCAGGTTTCCAGCATGCGGTGGCCAGGACGCTCGGACGCGATGGTCAGGCCGTACAGCTGGCGCGACAGGCCAACGGCGAAGTCGCAGATGTCGATCATTTCCTGGACTTCGCCCAGGCCTTCGACGCGGATCTTGCCGGCTTCATAGGACACCAGCTCGCCCAGCGCTTCCTTTTCGGCACGCAGGGCTTCGCCGAACAGGCGGATCAGTTCGCCGCGACGCGGCGCGGGCACCTTGCGCCAGTCCAGGAAAGCGGCTTGCGCCTGTTTGACGATGGCGTCGACGTCGGCAACCGAATGCGTGGCCAGCTTGGCCAGGCTCGCGCCGTCGATGGGCGAGCGCACGTTCAGGTTGCCGGCGGACAGCGCGGCGTCGGACACGCCCAGGCGCGACAACAGGGGGCGAATCGACTCGGAAGATTGGGTCATGGTTCTCATCACAGGAGTTAAAGGGGCCGTCAGCCTTGCAACTGGGTGCGGACCAGGTCGATCGAGCGGCGCTGGGCCGCGTCGTACAAACCGATTTCGTCCAGCACCTGGCTGCCCAGGGCGTGTTCGAACACCGTCTTGGCGGCGTTCGCGGTATAGCTTTTTTGCTCGGTGCCACCGAGATTGGACTGGAAAATGCCGGCCGCGCTGACCGGCAGGAAGTCCTCGTACACGATCGGGTGCGCGACCACATGGCCTTGCGCAATCAGGCTGTCCAGCGGCAGGCCGGCGATGGCCGGACCGGCTGCCGCCAGGCCTGATTCAGTGGTCTGGTAGCGGTAATACGCCAGACCTTGCTGACGCAGCGACGCGTGGTCGTCGGGGAATTCCTTGAACACCTCCGCCAAGCGGCCTTCGTAGTCCTGGCCCGCGCTGCCGGCCTGGCCGACATCACGCACCTGCGCCAACAGGCGATCGTACAGCGCACGGCCGGCTTGCGTCAGCGCGACGCCGCGCTGCTCGATTTCACCAAATCGCGCGGTATGCGTGCCGGGCGCGCCATCGGCGGCGCCCTGGAAGGCAATGGTTTCGACCAGCGCCTTGAAGCTCGTCTGGCGCAGCAGAATCGGGCAATCGCGGCGCGGCGGGCCTTCGACCACTTCCTTGGCGGCGATGCCGCGCTTGGGCATCTCGGCCTGGGCCGTGTCGATGTCCAGCGTGCGTGGCGTCAGGTGATTGATGTGCGGGCCCTTGAAACAGACCACGTCGGCGATCAAGCGATGCGCCTGGTGCAGGCGATGGTAGGTGTGCGCATCCACGGTGGCAGCACTGTGCCAGCGGAAGGTTTCCAGCGCCTGCGCCACGAAGGCGTCGGCGTCTGCCGAGCTCAGGCCGCCCTCGCGTTCGAACTTGTCGGTCAGGGCCAGTGCCTGCTCCGTGAAGATGCGACGCTTGGCCAGGATAGCGGCTGCTTCTGCACGCAAAGCCGGATCGTCGATCAATTCCAGACGCAGCAGGGAGGTGAACACGCGGAATGGGTTGATCGCCAGCGCCGCATCGGTCACAGGGCGGAAGGCGGTCGAATGCACCGGCACGCCGGCCACCGACAGGTCGTAGTAACCGACTGGCGACATGCCCATGACGCCGAACACCCGGCGGATGGTCGACAACTCTTCGGCCGTGCCGAGCCGGATCGCACCATGGCGCTCCAGGTCCAGGCGTTCGAGCTCGCCGGCCTGGCCCAGTTGCGCTTTCAGCGACGGATCGGCTGCCAGAACCTCGGCATTCACGTCCGCGACCAGATCCAGAAGCGTGCCGTATTGAGGCACTTCCAGTCGGTACATGTCCGACATGGCTTGGGAAAAACGGGTGCGAATTTCGTCCGGCGAGACGAATTGCGAGGAAGTCATGGGAGAAGGACCTGGCAGATGAGGGAGAAAAGTCTGGGTGGGCAGTGTTGAACACGTTCAGGCATTCGACATCGCACCACATTACCGATGCGCATGATGTCTTCGCATGCTAAGTGCCGTTTCCCATGCGGTCAAACGATGATAACGTCTGACTTCATTCTGAAATGGAATGAACCACCCTACTTCCACCGTCGCTATACGACAGGACCGACCCGATGGCCATCCCCCGGCGATTTCTTCCGCCCATGTCCTTGCTCTGTGCCTTCGAAGCCGCCGCCCGCTCGCAAAGCTTTACGGCGGCCGCAACGGAACTGAAGCTGACCCAGAGCGCCGTCAGCCGACAGATCCGTGCGCTGGAAGAACTACTGGGATCGGACCTGTTCATCCGCGAACGTCAGACCGTCCGGCTTACCCTGGCGGGCGATGCATTCGCCCAGGAAATACGGGGCGCACTGGAACGCATATCCGCAGCCACTCTGGGCTTTCGCGCCAATCCCCAGGGCGGCACGCTGAATCTGGCGATCTTGCCCACCTTCGGTACCCGCTGGCTGGCGCCCCGGCTGTCGGGTTTCCTGTCTGCCAACCCCGGCATCACCATCAACCTCACCACCCGCTTTGCGCCCTTCGACTTCCAGACGGAAACGGTGGATGCAGCCATCCACTTCGGCCTGCCGGAATGGCCCGGCGCCGAACTGGACTTCCTGATGAGTGAAACCGTGGTGCCTGCCTGCAATCGCGAGCTGCGCGACACGCACCAGTTCGCGCAGCCCGCCGACTTGCTGAAGGCGCCCTTGCTGCACCTGGTGTCGCGACCGGACGCCTGGGAGCGCTGGTTCCAGGTGATGGGGACCGATATCCACGACGTGCAAGGCATGTTGGTCGATCAGTTTGCATTGGCTGCGCAGGCGGCGATCTCCGGCCTCGGCGTGGCCTTGCTGCCACGTTTTCTGATCGAAAACGAATTGGCGCGCGGGGACTTGGTCGAGGCCATCGACGGACCACTGGAAAGCGCGGAACGCTATTACCTGGCGTGGCCGTCGAGCCGCACCGCCTATCCGCCGCTGCAGGCATTCCGGCAGTGGCTCAAAGGTGCGACGGGCGCCGCGATGGCGCCCTAGCCTGCCCTCACGCGGGAGCTACCTCGCGCTGCGGCGGCGACTGCGCCAGCAGCAAGGTGCGCACGGCACTGGCGGGCATGGGCCGCGCCATCAGATAGCCCTGCACGTAATCGCAGCCAGCACCCTGCAGCCAGGAAAGCTGCGACTGCGCCTCGACCCCTTCGGCCACGACCGACAGATCGAAGCCATGTGCCAGCGAGATGATTGCGCTGGTCATGGTGAAGCCGTCTTCGGGCAGCAGCTGGACAAAGCTGCGATCGATCTTCAAACGGTCGATCGGGAAGGATTGCAGATAGGACAAGGACGAATAGCCGGTGCCGAAATCATCGATGGACAGCTTCACGCCCATTTCGCGCAACGCGCGCATGAAGGCCAATGCTGCTTCCACGTCGCCCATCAGGAAGCTCTCGGTCAGTTCCAGTTCCAGCTGCGCGGCGGGCAAGCCGGTTTCGCGCAGAATCTGGCCCACCTGGTCGACGAAAGCGCGCTCGCGCAGTTGGCGTGCCGACACGTTCACCGCCAGGCCAAGCGCTCTTCCACTGGCCTTGCTCCAGGCCACCGTATCCATACAGGCGCGACGCAGCACCCACAGGCCCAGCTCGCCGATCAGCCCGCACTCCTCGGCCACCGGAATGAAGTCACTCGGCGGGATGTAGCCACGCTCGGCATGTGGCCAGCGGGCCAAGGCCTCGAAGCCGACGATGGTCTCGGTAATGCAATCGAACTGGGGCTGGTAAAACACCTCCAGCTCGTCGCGTTCCATGGCTTTGCGCAGGTCGCGTTCGATGCGCACCCGGCGCTGCGCCGCCAGCGTCATTTCAGGCACGAAGCCCGAGAAACGGTTCTTGCCGGAGAGCTTCGCGTGGTACAGCGCGATGTCGGCGCTGCTGAGCAATTCGCTGAGCGCGGTGGCGTCTTCCGGGAACACGCTTACGCCCACGCTGACCGTGACGAACACCTCGGCCCCGCCCAGCAGGAAGGGTTGGCGAAACGCGGCGATGACGGCGCTGGCAATGGCAAAGGCCTGATCGCGATCGCGCACGGGGGCAGAAATGACCGCAAACTCGTCGCCGCCGATACGACCGACCAGGTCTGACGGTCTGACCGCCGTGCTCAAGGCGCTGCCGACCTTGCGCAGCAACTGGTCGCCCGCGCCATGGCCGGCGGTATCGTTGACCGTCTTGAAATTGTCCAGATCGATGATCAGCACGGCGAATTGCTGGCCGAATTTGGCGCCACTGTCGATGGCGCGTTCGAGCGCCACGTAGCTGGAACGCCGGTTCGGCAGCGACGTGACCGGGTCGGTATACGCCAGGTAATCGAGCTCGCGTTCGGCCCGGGCCATGCGTGCATTGGTCCGCCGCAGCACCAGCCAGCCCACCGCCACGGCCACCAGCGATGCCAAGCCAAACAACATGCCGTATTTCAGCAGTCGCGTGCGGATGACCGTGGTGTTGGCCACCAGCACGACGGTGCCCAGCACCTCGCCGCGATAGCGGACGCTGCGCAACACGGACACATGCTGGCCGCCCGGTTGATCGATGTCGACCGGCAGCCGCTCGGCCGGCGGTGTGGCGTCGGTGTCATGGGATGCGAACAGGCGGCCTTCGCGATCGTAGGCCAGCACCGAGGTGAGGTAGCTGGCGTGGCTGAAGGAACGCAGCATCTCGCGAGCGGCCGCCTTGTCGCCGAACATCAGTGACGCGGCGATGTTGTCGGCAGCAATCGCAGCCTGCACTTCCACGTCGTCGCGCAGCGCCTGGCGCAGCGACACGAACTGGTAGGCGGTCAGGATGAAACCGGCAATGACAAAAGCGGCTACTGCCGCCACCAGTTGCCCGACGCCGAGATTTCTCGACAAGCGCCGGGAATAGAGCCGCAGACCGCCTCTCAAGAGACGTTTCTCGCCAAGCGCAGCAGCTTCGAGCTGAAGGTCAGCCCACTGAAGGACGCCTTGCGGGTATCGACGTCGAAGCGGATGTGTTCGTGTTCATTGACCAGCTTGATCGCCGCGGCCGACGGCCCCAGCACGCTGCCATCATCGATCACCAGGGCGCTCATGCCAGCCTCCGTCCCATACAAGGGCGCGGCGCCCGACAAGACAACGATGCGGCACTGGCCAGGGCTGGCGAGCGCCAGATCCACCAGTGTCCAGGGTCGGCCTTCGACTGCTTTGCCGTTGAGCTTTTCCAGGCTGTCCCACAAGGGCGTTTCAGGCGTGGCGCACACGTCGAAACGCGACGCAGAGGCGACGTCCTGCGGCCAGGTGGTGAACAAGGCAAAGTTGTAGATGTAGGCCGCTTTCAATGCGACATCCTGCACCTGCGCAAAGCACAGGGCAGAGACCACCAGCAGACCACTTCCAAGTGCGATCGCAGCACGCGATCGCTTTCGCTGCGCCATGATCAGAATCCGCCAGCCTGTTTGGTGACCAAGGCAACGCGCTGCTGCGAGCCTGCTTCCTGTGGTCCGCCCTGATCGACGCCTGGCGCCAGATAGCGCAGCGCGTAGACCTCGGACAAGGCCGGTGCCAGCGCAGGCTGCGAAGCCGACGGCGTGACCGCCACGCGCATCAGCGTCTCGAGCGGCAGGTCGGCCAAGGTGGCGCTGTCCATGTCGGCCGGCATATCGAGCGATGCGACAGCAGAGGTGAGGTCTGCGGCACCCGCAGTCAGCGTAGTGAGGCACAAGGCAAGCGCAAGCGCTGCCTGGCCAAGCATCGACGAGACCATCGACGGGATGTTGGTCACGACGTTTTCTGAACGGAAGAGGATCGTGTTGCGCATGTTCTTTTTAACGGCAGGCAGCCCGAGAACTTTAGCGCTGACGCCGCAATTCGTGACAATTACCGAAGTAGTTCAGCGGCTTTCATCGCCATTTCATCTGCGAAAAGTCGCGTGGAATTGACTGGCATTTCGTGCATGAGGACCTCCGACCACGTGCCCCGAGCGTCATCTTCACTCAGCCACGACCGCGCAGTTCCGCCCCTGTGAACGTCTCGGCGATCCGATCCGCCAGCCGGCGCGCCGCCGGCCGCCGGCTTCGGTCGCGCCGCTGCGCCAATCCGATCTCGCGATAGAAGGTGTCCTCACCCAGATCGATCGCCCGCACGGTGTCCGGCCATGCACCGCGCCAGGCAACCGGTGCCGGCACCAGCGCCACACCCAGTCCACAGCCAACCAGACGCACCAGCCCTTCCTGATCGTCGATCTCGGCCACCTCGTTCACATCGATGCGCTGCTGACGCAGGAACTGATCGACCAGGCGTCCGCCGAAAGACGTCCGGTCGTAGCGCACGAATGCATGTTCCGCCAGCAGCGTGCGCCAGTCTGTACCGGGCAGGTCCGCAGGCACCAGCAATACAAAGGGCTCCCGTGCCAACACCTCCCAGGCCACCTCGGCCGGCAGCGCAAACGGCGGGCGGATCATCACGGCCATGTCCACGTCGCCGCTGTCGACCATGCCCAGCAGGTTCAGCGACACGCCAGGCACGATCCGGGTGTGACAGCCCGGCGACGCCGCGTGAAACTCGGCCAGTGCATCGGCCAGCGGCCCCGCCTGCACCGAGGTGATGGCGCCGATGCGCAATTTGCCGCCGGATTCCGGCGCCTCGCCAAGGTCGCCCAGCCCGCCCCACAACTTGATGATTTCTTCCGCGCGGGCGAGGGTTGCTTCCCCTTGTGCGTTGAGCTGCGCCGACCGACCCGTGCGCTCGAACAGGACGAGCCCCAGGGACTGTTCCAGCCGCTGCATCTGCGCGCTGACCGCCGATTGGGTCAGCCCGATGTGCGCGCCGGCACGGGCAAAGGTGCCGTGGCGCGCGACGGCGACGAAGGTCTTCAATTCACGCAGCATGACTCATCAATTTTATTGTGGCTCAGGGCAAATATATATCGCTTTTCGTGGTGCTCGATCGTTTCTAGACTTGAGTCCTGTTCAGTTCCCCTCAAAGCGATATCGACGATGCCCACCACCTTCACCGCCCCCCTCGCCCCGTTCCACCTCGCCTTCCCGGTGCATGACCTGGCTGAAGCCCGCAAGTTCTATGGCGAACTGCTGGGCTGTTCCGAAGGTCGCAGCTCGCCCGAGTGGATCGACTTCAACTTCTACGGTCACCAGATCGTCGCCCACCTGGCCCCCAGCGAAACCGGAACCAGCGCAAGCAATGCGGTCGACGGTCACGGCGTACCGGTGCGCCACTTCGGTGTGGTGCTGTCGATGGACGAGTGGAACGCGGCGGCCGACAAGCTGCGTGCGGCCGGCACCAAGTTCGTGATCGAACCCTACATCCGCTTCAAGGGCGAAGTCGGCGAACAGGCCACCATGTTCTTTACCGACCCGTCGGGCAACGCCGTCGAGATGAAGGCCTTCGCCAACATCGACATGTTGTTCGCCAAATAAGACCCTGGCCAAAAGAGGGTTGCCATGCCGGCGCAAACCCGCCAGCATGCCGCCAGTCAAGCAAAACGCGCATCCTCGGGTGCGCGTTTTGTTTGTTCCGGTGCCGATTTACGACTGTCCGGGTTTTCCCGTCGAATTCGGCTGGATGTCAGCAGCGAGAAAGCGCAGCAATGCCATACTGACGTCACATCGACCGACGATGGCCAGCGCCTGCACGTCCTGCGCGCGTCTTCTCAACCACCGTTTCACTGCCGATAAGGAAATTCATGAGCCCCACCCTCGCAAAGCTGTTCCAGACCAAGACCTTTGGCGATGTCGCCACGCCGGTGGATCATCAAGACATCGTGACCGCGCTGTCGCTCGCGCTGGCCGACGAAAAGATTGCCGTTCTGCACATGCTGTATCCGCGGGTCGACGCCCGCAACCACAAGAGCCTGGATGCGCTGGTCGACGCGCTGCATCGTCACGGCCTGCATGAAGTCGGCGAGATGATCGCCAAGGAAACCCGCTACCTGCTGCTGAAGAACCCGGTGCATGCCTGGCGCGTGTTCCACGAAATCAGCAACGACTCGCTGGCCATCGGCGTGCACCTGTATTACCAGGGCCTGTCGGGCGTCGCCGCCGAGCAAGCGCTCAATCGCGATGCCCACGTGGCAGTGCCGCGCCCGGCGCTGCACGCGGCAACGCGCTAAGCCCCGGCGCTTCAGGCAAGCACTTGCCTGAATGCCAGGCACGTGACGGCGCGCCATGCTGCGCCGTCACCATGCAACACCGTCTTGCACGCCGAGCCACCCTGCCTACGATGCAGGCGTGGCAGCAGGCAGCATCTGCTCCAGCGCGCTGATATCCACCTGATCGAGCTGCTCCGGCCGCATGTGCTCTGCCGCAAAGCTCTGCCAGATACCGCTGTGCAGGAAGTACCGGAACAGTTCAGGGTCCAGGTGCCCGTCGCGGCACATCTCGGCCATGATGTGCATGGCTTCCGACAGCTTCTTGGCCGGCCGATAAGGCCGGTCCGCCGCCGTCAGCGCCTCGAAGATATCGGCCAGCGCCATGATCCGGTCGAACGAATTCAGCCCGCTTGCATCAAGCCGTCTGGGGTAGCCGTTGCCATCCATTTTTTCGTGATGCGTGGCGGCAAGTTCGGGCACCCGCGACAGGGCGCGCGGCCACGGCAGGCGACGCAGCATGATGTAGGTCTGCACGATGTGATCGTTGATGCGGAAGCGGTCTTCGTCGGTCAGCGTGCCGCGCCGGATGCTCAGGTTGTGCAGCTCGCCCATGTCCTGCTTGTACGCGGGCAGCACCATGTCGAAGCCGTACAGGTTGGCGGGATCGCCCTTCTCCACCGGCGGGCGACTCGTCCCCCACGACACGATGTGGTCTGCGCGGTCGGCCAGCACCTGCTCGCGTGCCGGCAGCGCGGGCGCGTGCGGCCGTGTCTCGTCCAGGTGGCGCAGTTCTCCCACGGCCAAGCCAAGGCGGTCATCGAAGTGGCGCAGCCAGGACTGGCCCGCGATCTGGCGCAGGCGTTCGATGCGTTCGTCGGCCATCACCTCGCCGCCCAGGTTGCACTGGGCGATGAAGGCGAAGTCGTCCTGCAAGGCAGCGTGCCTCGCGCGCAGTTGTGCTTCCGATTCCGCCGTGCTTGCGCCCGCTGCCACGCGTTGCAGATGGGCAATCTCGGCATCGCGCCACAGTACTTCGAAGCGCATCCGTATCTCGTGGATACGGTTGTAGATGACTTCCAGCTTGCTGGCCTTGTCGACGATGTGTTCGGCGCTGGTCACCTTGCCGCAGTCGTGCAGCCACGCGCCCAGATAGAACTCGTAGCGCTGCGCGTCGTCCATCTGAAAGGCTTGATACGGCCCTGCCGTATCGCGATTCATGCGGTCGGCCAGCAGCAAGGCCAGCTCGGGCACCCGTTTGCAATGGCCGCCGGTATACGGGCTTTTCGCATCGATGGCGTCGGCCATCAGCTTCACCACCGCGTTCAACAACTGCTTTTGCGCGTCGATCAGCTGCCGGGTCTCGATGGACACCGCCAGCATGCCGGACAGCCGGGCCAGGAAGGCCGAGAAGCCCTCGTCCAGATGCGCACCCGTGCCCCGGTGCGCCAACACCAGCAGCCCTTGCAGCTGGCCATTGCGATCCCGCAATTCCAGTTCGACCTGCTTGAGTCCATTCGCCAGCGGCCGGTCTCGGGCCCAGGTGCCGCGCTCGGTCTCGTAGTCGAAGGTTTCCGGGAGCTGCGCACAGGCGTCGCCGACCACCGCATTGCGGCGCATCACATCGTCCAGGTGCAGGTAGACCGCCCCTGACAAGCAGTGCGTGGCGTTGACCACTTCGCGCAGCACAGCTTCGAGCATGCGCTGCATGTCTTTCTCGGTCGCAAGCTTCTGGCTGATCTGCAGGAAATGCTCGATGGTCTCGGCCATGCCGTCCATGTCCTTGGACAACTCGGCCACCTCCCGTGCGCGGTCCCGGGACTTCGCGTCCTTGCCGGTCTCGAAATCGAAGCGACGGATTTCGCGCGTGCGCCGGATCAGGCGATCCAGACTGCTGCCCAGCGTATTGCCCACCCACCACCCGATCGGGAGAAACGCCAGCACCACGGCCGCGATGAACAGCAGCGTCCGATTGCCCATCCGCCGCACGCCCTCGGTCAACTCGTCATAGGGCGCTACCGCCAGCAGGCGCAGGTTCTGCGTCATGCCCATGTCGACGGGCACGGACATGCCAAGCCAATCCTTGCCGTCCGCCGTGATGTCGTGGACACCTCCACTACCCTGAGGCTTCAGCAGCAGCTGCTGCAGGCTCGGCACGCCCAGCATGTCGACGGTCTTGAAGACGAAGGACTCGCCCTCGGGCATCAGGAAGCGCGACACCTCGGGATAGGCAAGCACCTTGTTCTGGCCATCGACCAAGGCCAGCTCGGTGCCGGGCGTGAACTTCAGGTCACGCAGATAACTGGCCAGGTCGTCCAGCACCACGTCGATGCCGATGACCGCATCGCGTGAGCGGCTGGTCCGACTCAGGGACAAGCCGATCTGGCGGGTGGTGAAGAATACGTAGGGGCTGGACATGACGGCAATGGCCGGCGCCTGCTGCGCGCTCAGGTACCAAGTCCGAACCCGCGGATCGAACTCGTAGTCCGGCTGCTGGCGACGAGACACCAACACCATGTCCTGGTCGTAGAAAAGAAACTCGCCCAGCACCTTGCCGTCCGGCATGCGCTCGATGGACTGCAGCAGATACACCGCGCCAGGCGGCGGCTTCACCAGGTCACGCGTGCCAGGATTGTCCAGGCGGCGCGCCAGGAAAAACTCTCCTTTGCTGTTGCCCACATAAATGGAGGACACCAGCGGATTCGCCTTCAGTTCCTCGGTCAACACGAAGCTGCGGTCCAGGCGTTCGTCCAGGGTGTCTGCGGTCGCGATCGGATCGAACGACACCTGGCGCAGCACTGCTTGCGCGGGCTCCAGCATGCGGCCGATCCGCAAGGACATGGCCTTGCCCACGCCCTGGATCTTGTCGGCAGTCACCGACAGCACGGCTTGGTCGACCCCCGCCTTGCCGACGAAGAACACGATCAGCGCGCCCGCCAACAAGGACAACACGCCCATGATCGAGCTCATGCTCTTGAGCGATAGCGTGAAATGCATCAACCCGCGCTGCCCCGCCGCGTCTTTCGTGCCTGCTTCACCCGCTGATGACGACAAATCCGCAACTCCCGCTGTTCAAGCACGACGTGTAAGCAGACGTTATCTGCCGGACGCATCCCTTGCAAGGTACAAAACGAGCAAAGCTTTGCTGCAGCTGATCTGGATGCAAATTTGTTCGCCTGCAGGCCACGCAGACGAAAAAAGCCCCTGAAAATCCAAGTGGATACTCAGGGGCTTTTCTCCCGACGTCTTGTCGACGTCGGCCAAGCGTCTTACATGTTTTCGATCATGACTTCGCCGAAGCCAGAGCACGACACTTGGGTCGCGCCTTCGAGCAGGCGTGCGAAGTCATACGTGACCTTCTTCGACAGGATCGAGGCTTGCATGCTGGAGATGATCAGGTCGGCCGCTTCGGTCCAGCCGATGTGACGCAGCATCATCTCGGCCGACAGGATTTCGGAACCGGGGTTCACGTAGTCCTTGCCCGCGTACTTCGGTGCGGTGCCGTGGGTGGCTTCGAACATGGCGATGGTGTCGCTCAGGTTGGCACCGGGCGCGATGCCGATGCCGCCCACTTGCGCAGCCAGCGCGTCCGAGATGTAGTCGCCATTCAGATTCAGCGTGGCAACCACATCGTATTCGGCCGGGCGCAGCAGGATCTGCTGAAGGAAGGCGTCAGCGATCACGTCCTTGATGACGATTTCGCGGCCGGTCTTCGGATTCTTGAACTTTGCCCACGGGCCGCCGTCGATCAGCTCGGCGCCGAATTCGCGCAGGGCCAATGCGTAACCCCAATCACGGAAGGCACCTTCGGTGAACTTCATGATGTTGCCCTTGTGCACCAGGGTCACCGAGCGGCGATCGTTGTCGATCGCGTACTGGAGGGCCTTGCGCACCAGGCGCTCGGACCCTTCGCGCGAGACCGGCTTGATGCCGAGGCCCGAGGTGTTCGGGAAGCGGATCTTGTTGATGCCGAATTCATTCTGCAGGAATTCGATCAGGCGCTTGGCCTTGTCGGATTCGGCAGCGAATTCGATACCGGCGTAAATGTCTTCCGAATTCTCGCGGAAGATGGTCATGTTGGTCTTCTGGGGTTCCTTCAGCGGCGACGGCACGCCCGCGAAGTAACGCACCGGGCGCAGGCAGACGTACAGGTCAAGTTCCTGGCGCAGTACCACGTTCAGCGACCGGATGCCGCCACCCACGGGGGTCGTCAGCGGCCCCTTGATGGACACGACGTATTCGCGCACGACTTCCAGGGTTTCTTCAGGCATCCACACGTCCGGGCCGTAGATCTTGGTCGCCTTTTCGCCAGCGAAGATTTCCATCCACTGGATCTTGCGTTTGCCGCCGTAGGCCTTGGCCACGGCTGCATCGACAACCTTCAGGGCAACCGGGGTGATGTCCGCGCCGGTGCCGTCGCCTTCGATGAAGGGGATGATGGGCTGGTCGGGGACGTTCAAGCTGTTGTCCGCGTTGACCGTGATCTTCTGGCCCTCTGCGGGCACCTTGATGTGCTGGTAAGCCATTGCGCGTATCGTTCCTCTGGTGGCGATCCGATGATTATCCCGTAATGCGGGCGCCCGTGTCTCGCGATGCCGAGCCGGCAACCGAGACATCAAGCTACGGCAGCCTTGAATTCCGTCGCGACGCTCCCATGTAAACGGGAGCATTTCCTGCACAGTCTTCACAGTCTTCACAGTCTTATATCTTATACCCGACCCGCATCGACCTCCATGTTCAATCCCTCTCGCGACCAGGTACGACAGTTTTTCATCGACACGTGGCGCAAGCATCGGGCGACCGAATTGCTCACCCCGCTCGAGTCGATGGCGCTCGACTGGATACTCGAACATCCGGAATATCACGGCGATCTTGAACGCGAAGATGCCATGACGGTGGAGTACGCGGTCGAGAACGGACGCACGAATCCCTTCCTGCACCTGTCGATGCACCTGGCGATCGCCGAGCAGTTGTCGATCGATCAGCCGCCGGGAATCCGCGCGGCGTACCAGCAGATGGCCCCGAAGCTGGGCGCGCACGAGGCGGCGCACCAGATCATGGAATGCCTGGGCCAGGTGGTGTGGGAAGCGCAGCGGCTGGGCAAGCCGCTGGATACGGAAGGCTACGTGGAACTGATTCGTCAGCGCGCCGGCCGCTTCTGAAGCTGAGCGGCGGGCTTGTCGGAAAGGCCAAGCCGCCCTGCCCGGGCCGAGCCGAATTCAAGCAGCCTTGAGTTCAGGCCATGCCGCTGGAAATATCGCTCAGTGCGCGCTCGGCAGCCTGGATGTCCTTGTTGTTCTTGGGATCATCCATCTGGCTTTTCACCATGCTCATCAAGCTCTTCAGTGCCCGTGCAACCTCTTTGACAAGGTCACGATCGGCGTCTGACATCGCGTCCTTCTGCGTGGGCGACAAAGACGCGATGATCTTCGATGCCACTGCCGCTGCAGGCTTGTCCTGAGTCTGCGAGGCACCGGCAGCGGGTGCACCGACACCTTCAGCCCGTTCGTTCTTCTCGTCGCCGGGCGCGGTCGCACCACCAGACGTTTTTTTATCATCCTCGGCAAGCGCCTCGGCTTCGGCCTGCGCTTCGGCAGCAGCCTCTTGCGCACTGGCCGCCACGCTGGACGCCGATCCGCCAGCATCGCCGGTCTCACCGTCAGTGTCCGTAGCTGTCTCGGCATCAGCGGTAGCCGCCTGAGCATCAGCGCCTGCAGACGTTGCCCCTGCTGCGGCATCTGCGCCCGCAGCGGCGTTGCTGCCCGCAGCCGAGCTATCGACGTTGGCCACATTCGCCACACCCGCGTCCGCCGTCGTGCCACCGGATTCCGCCAGCGTGCCCGCCGCCTGCTTGAGTTCCTGCGCCATGGCCTTGATCTGGCCCGCCATGGCCTTGGCCGCTGCCGGGCTCAAGCCGATCATCATCGAACGCATGGCCTCGATGCGCTCCTTCAGCTGCTGAACGCGGACGCGCGCAGCATCTTTGCGCATCTGGGTGCCTGAAGGCATCGCCTCGATACGCGTCAAGGCCTCACGCATTTTCTTCATTCGATCGGTCAGCGCATCGCCCTTGTCCGCCTCGGCAAGCGCCTTGCCCTCGCTGCTGATGGCCACTTTCACGGACGCGGTGTCTGCAGCCACGGCCGCCTTCGCCGTCTGCGCGCTGCCCGCAGAAACCGCCGGGCCAGAGGCCTGGCTGGCTGCAAGCGCCTTGTTTCGCAGCGCGATCGCTGTCAATGTATCCACGTCATGCTCTCCAATACCAGGGCAGGATAGTCGCACACGCTTTCTGGCGAGCCGTCGACATCAGGTTCGCAGCGTCTGGATGGTCTTGTCCAGCTCGCGCGCCTGATCCTGCAAGGACTCGCCTGCGGCCACCGACTGCTGTACCGCCGCGGCAGATTCCTCGGTGTGCTGCGCAATCTGCTCGACGCGACTGGCGATCTGTTCCGACGCAGCCTTTTGCTCGGCCGCGGCATTCGAGATATCTGCCACTACCGCTGCCGTGCGCGCGGCGGCGTCGCGAATGCGTTGCAGCACGTCGCCTGCCTGTCTGGCGCTCTCAGCCGAGGCCTGCATGTCGGTGTTGACCGTGCGCATGGCGTTCGCCGCCTCGGTGGTCTTCTTCTGCACGCCGCTGATCACCTGTGCAATCTGCGTGGTCGACTCCTTGGTCCGCTCGGCCAGGCGTCGCACCTCGTCGGCCACGACAGAGAAGCCGCGCCCTTCTTCGCCAGCGCGTGCTGCCTCGATTGCTGCGTTGAGCGCCAGCAAGTTGGTCTGCTCGGCGATCTCTTGAATGGTCTTGACGACCGCCGAGATTTCGCGCGACGAGACTTCCAGTTCCTGTACCACATCGGCGGACGCGTTCACCCGACCGGCCAGTGCTTCGATCCCGCCCACGGTGCTGCGTACCACCGCACTGCCTTCATCGGCCGCCACGCTCGACGCTTGCGAGAACGTGGTCGCCTCGCGGCTGCTGTCCGCAATCTGCGCGATCGATACAGACAATTCTTCGACCGCCGCCGCCACGCCACTGGCTGCATCGGACTGCACCTCGGTACTGCGCCCGATCTGCGCCAGCGCATCCAGCGTCTGTGCAGATGCCGACGCCACATGTGCACCGGTCGTGCCCATCTGCTGCGCAAGCAGCGCAATGCGCGACCGCGTGGCATTGATGCGATCGGCCATGATGTGGATTTCGTTGGACGACTTCGCCGGGCCGGCAGGCACGTCGGCACGCAGATCGCCGTCCCCCAGGCGGGTAATGCCGGCAACCACCTCGCGCACCGGCCGCAAGGTGCTGGCCGTGCGCCAGTAGATCATTGCGGCAGTCAGCAAGGCGCCCAGCAGCATCACGCCGCTGATCAAGGCCACGTCTTCGTAGGACTCGTGCAGGAAATCAAGGTCGGTACCGATGCCGATCACGGTCCAGTTCCAGCCAGGCACGTTCAAATAGGCGATCTGTTGGGGTACGCCGCCCAACTTGGCTTCGATCACGCCTTGCTTGCCCTCGCCCGTCAATGACTGCAGCAATGCCAGGTCTGCGCCGCTCGCCACGGTGTCGACAATCTTGCCCTTGTGCTCAGGATGAATCAGGAAGCGCCGTCCCTTGCCGTCCGGGGTAGGCGCGATCACCCACACCTTGCCGTGGTCGGCGACCACACTGCGCTCGATCGACGCCAGCACGTTGTTGACTTCGCGGCTGACGTCGATGACGACCGCAAAGCCGCCGTAGGTCGAGCCATCCATCGCATTGAGCGGCTGCGCATACGCGGCAAAGAAATGCCCGTTGCGTTCCAGCAGGCCGGCGCCTTCGTGGCCGCTGTTGAGCGCGTGTGCCAGGAATTCGTTTTCAGGCAGTGCCGTCCCGACCATGGACTTGCCCTCGGCATCTTTCACCAAGGTCGCGATACGCATCCACTTGCCGTCGTGCTTCACCAGAACGGAACTATCGGCACCGGTATATCGGCGGATATTCTCAAGCGGCACGGTGTCGTTGTTGATGACCTTGCCTTCCGCCACCAGCGTGGGCAGATTGACATTGCCGCTGCGGGTGCTGTTGCCGTCGGGAATCGGCAGGCCGCCATATTCATTCTGCATCAAGGGCGCCAACACGCGTGCCCGCTCGACGGCGGAATCGTAGGAAAGCATCAGGCTTTCCTGGAACGCCTTCAGCACGTCGCCCATTTCACGCTGGATCTCACGCTTGCTCGAACCGATCGCGCTCGACGCCACGACTCCTGCGGTGATGGCGACCACCAATAAGCTGGCAAACAGCGATGCGACCAGCGCTTGCGTGGCCAATGAACGACGGCCAATGCGGTCCAAGAAGAACATCTGCGTTTCGCTCCGAAAAACCGTTTGGGACAAACACGCGCTTAGTCCCGGTAATTGGTTTACGGCATCGGGCGCGAAATATTTAGTAACCCGGGTATAAGGAAAACCCTATAGCCCCTGGGTTGGTCACGATGTCGCAAAGGCTGGCGCATTGTTTCCTGGCTCAAGCGGGCTCGGCATGTTCCCGGACACGAATGAACACGGTCATGAAGAAGGACATCACCAACAAGGCCGCCAAGAACAGCAGCCCAGTCGTCGCCGCATAACCCTGCCCCTTGATCAAGCCGATGCCGTAGGGCCCGACGAAGCCGCCCAGATTACCGATGGAGTTGATCACCGCAATCGACACGGCGGCCGTCGAGCGCGACAGGAACAAGGTCGGCAAGGCCCAGAACGGCGACTTGAATGCGTACAGGCCAGCCAGGCTCAGGCTGATCATCGCGACCGACACATAGGGACTGGTGGAGAGCCCCGCGCCGACCAGGGCCAGCGCGGCAAGCGCCAGCGGAATCGCGGAATGCAGCCGCCGTTCGTTGCGCGCATCGGAACTGCGCGACCAGAACACCATCACGATGGTGGCGAACAGATACGGCAGCATCGCAATCAGCCCGATCTGCGTGTCGCTCAGCGATGCCGAGAAACCCTTGATGATCTGCGGCATCCAGTAGCCGATCCCCAGACTGCCGCACTGGTAGACGAAATAGATCAAGGACAGGTAGAGCACCTTGGGATTGCGGATGGTTTCCAGCGTGCTCAGGTGGCGTGCGTCCGGACGCGCCTTCCTGTCCGCCTCGAGCTCGTTCAGCAGCCAGTCGCGCTCGTGCGGCGCAAGCCACTTGGCATCCTTGGGACGGTCGGCCAGATACAGGTAGCAGACGACACCGCCCACCACCGCCGGCAGTCCTTCAAGCACCAGCATCCAGCGCCAGCCGCTCCAGCCGAACCAGTGCACGTTGTCCATGATCCAGGTGCTCATCGGCGCACCAATGATGTAGGACACCGGGATGGCCGCGGTGAACAGCGCCACCGTGGTGGCCAGTTCCTTGGCGCGGAACCAGTAGGTCAGGTAGACAATGATGCCTGGGAAGAAACCAGCCTCGGCCACCCCCAGCAGGAAGCGCAGCACGTACAGCTGCACGGGGCTCTGCACGAAGCCGCTGAGGACGGCGATGATCCCCCAGCTGACCAGAATGCGCGCGATCCAGACGCGCGCGCCGAACTTCTTCAGCATGACGTTGCTGGGCACTTCGAACAGGAAGTAGCCGATGAAGAAGATGCCGGAGATGAACCCAAAGGCCTCGCTGCTCAGCGCCAATTCCTTGTTCATCTGCAGCGCGGCGTAGCCGATGTTGGCCCGATCCAGATACGAGATGATGTAGAGGATGAACACGAACGGGATGATTCGGAACGTGATCTTTCGAACCAGGGCCGATTCGTTGATCGTCGGGGTGGATTGCATAAATATCCTGTGCGGGTACCGGGCAGAGGCCGGCATTGCGGAAGCCAGCCGGTCAGGCCGAGAAGATCATGCAGACCGGGCTTTTCCAGTGAAGCGAATGGCCGGTGGGTGACAGGTCCCCGGTCGTGTCGTCGACGAAGAAGCTCACGATGGTGTCGCTGTCTTCGTTGAGCGCGTACATCAGGCGGCCGTCGGGCGACAACGAGATGGCACGCGGCGTCCTGCCAAGGGTCGGCACGGCGGCGTGTCGCGCAAGCAATCCCGTATCTCTGTCGACATGAAAAATCGCGCTGCTGTCATCACCCCGGTTCGACGCGTAGATGAAGCGTCCCGAGGGGTGGGTCACGATGGCGGCGGCGCGGCTGTCACCCGTATACGTCTCGGGCGTGGCAGAGAGAATCTGGCGCGCGCTCAGGACGCCAGTGTTCGCGTCGTAGGCATAGGTTGTGACCGTCGAATCCAGTTCGTTCACGCAGTAGGCATATCGGCCGTCTGTGCCGAAGGTGATGTGCCGCGGCCCGGCGGTTTCTCGGGTGGCGACAAAGCCTGGATTCGCCGGGCGCAGCTGCCCATGGTCGTACTGGAAGCTGAAGATGCGGTTCGTGCCCTTGTCCGGCACGATCACAAACTTGCCGGCCGGGTCGAACTGGTTGAAGTGCGGCTTGGGCTGGCTTTGTTCGATGCGATGCGGACCGACGGGGCCATCCACCGACACCAGTTGCGTACGCGGCGACAAGCTGCCATCGGCCGCAATCGGCAACACCGTCAGGCTGGCGCCAATGTGATTCGTCACCACCAGGTGACGCCCCTGGGCATCGAGCGCCAGGTGCACCGGATTGCGACCGCCCGTCTCTGCCACGTTCAGCAACTCAAGCTTCCCGGTGGACGCATCGACAGCGAATGCACTGGCCTCGGTCGTGTCGCCGTGCACTGAGTACAGGCGGTCGCCGGTCGGCCCCAAGGCCAGATAGGACGGATTCACCATGCCATCGAGCAGTTGAACGAACGTCAGGCGGCCGGTTTCGGCCTCTACGTCGAACACCCCGATTCCTTCGCCACGCGCATTGCGTTCCCGCGTGGTTCTACAGCCGACGTATGCGTACATGAGCAGATCCTGGTTGCGGCAAGTCGACCACCTTCGCCTTTGATTGCATTTTTACACACAAACATGCAATAAAAAGACAAGGGAAAACCCTGGAAACCATCCATTCCATGTCGCGAAATTGCCGCTCTCTATGGGAAATAGCCAATATTTCCGCTCGTCGAGGCAAGACCAAGCCTTTGCATTTCATTAACTGCAAATGCAATAATAAATGCCATGGAACCTACCCACGCATCTGAGCCCGGCAGCCTGCTCGCCGGCGACAAGACCTACCGCATCGTCGACCTGCCCCACCTGTTCGGCGCGGCGCTGACCCGTTTGCCCGTCGTGCTCAGGCTGCTGCTGGAAAACCTGGTCCGCAACGCCGAGGGTGAGGAAAGCGACGCCGCCGTCGCGGCAATCTTTGCGTGGCTGGAAACGGGGACAAGCGAAGCAGAAATCGCATTTCGCCCTGGTCGCGTGCTGATGCACGACACCACCAGCACCCCGGCGCTGGTGGACATTGCCGCGATGCGCGATGCGCTGGCGGAAGCCGGCATGGACCCGTCCATGCTGAATCCAGGCCTGCCGGTCGATGTATCGGTCGACCATTCGCTGGCCGTCGAGGCCTACGCGCGCGCGCACGCCGCCGAGCTGAACATGGGCCATGAGATCCGCCGCAACCAGGAGCGCTACCGTTTCCTGCGCTGGGCGTCGAAGGCCTTGCACGGTGTGCGCATCAATCCGCCGGGCACCGGCATCATGCACACCATCAACCTGGAACAACTGGCCACCGTCGTGCGTACCGACACCATCGACGGGCAGGACTGGGCCTTGCCGGACATGATGATCGGCACCGACAGCCACACGCCGATGATCAACGGCATCGGCGTGCTTGGCTGGGGCGTGGGCGGGCTGGAAGCGCAAACGGTGATGTTCGGCATGCCGACCATGCTGCGCGTGCCGGACGTGATTGGCGTGAAGCTCACCGGTGCGCTGCAGCCTGGCGTGCTGGCGACCGACCTGGCGCTGACCGTGACGCAGCGTCTCCGTGCGATCGGTGTGTCGGGCGAATTCGTGGAGTTCTATGGACCGGGCATCCAGACCTTGTCGGCTGGTGAGCGCGCCGTGGTCGCCAATATGGCGCCCGAGTACGGCGCCACCACCGGCTATTTCCCGGTCGATGAACAGACCCTGGACTACCTGCGCCAGACCGGCCGCAAGCCCGCGCACCTGACGCTGGTGCGGGACTACCTGCAACGGGTCGGCCTGTGGTTCGACCCGGCCGCCGAGCCGCGCTATACGCGCACCCTGCATATCGACATGGACCGCATCGGCATGCACGTGGCGGGCCCCCGTCGCCCGCAAGATCTGATGTCCTACCGCGATGCCCCGGCAGCTTTGGCGGCCGTGGGCTTTACGCCTCGCGCAGCCGACCCGCAGATGCCGCGTCACCCGGTGGCGATTGCCGCCATCACCAGCTGCACCAATACCTCCGATCCGGGCCTCCTGATCGCAGCCGCACTGGTTGCTCGCAAGGCACGCCAGCGTGGCCTGAGCGTGCCCGCTTGGGTCAAGACATCCCTGGGACCTGGCTCGCCGGCCGCGGCCAGCTATTTGCAGCGCGCCGGCCTGATCGAGGACTTGTCGGCGGTCGGCTTCGACATCGTGGGCTACGGCTGCACTACCTGTATTGGCAATTCCGGCCCGCTGCCCGAGCAGGTTGCTGCGGCCCTGAGCACGGGCAGCATCCACCCGGTGGCCGTGCTGTCGGGCAACCGGAATTTCCCCGGCCGCATTCATCCCGATCTCGACCTGGGTTTTCTGATGTCGCCGCCGCTGGTCATTGCCTATGCGCTGGCTGGCGATGCGCAACGAAACCTGAGCACCGAGCCCGTCGGGTACGACACGCAGGGCGAGCCGGTTTGGCTGAAGGACCTGTGGCCGACGCGCGATGAAGTCGACGCCTGCATTGCCGCCGGCCTGGACCCGCAAGACTTTCGCCGCGACTTCGAGATCGCATCCCGAAACCCGCTGTGGCGAGAGCTCGACTCGCCCTCGGGCGCACGCTTTCCCTGGGATGACGCATCGACCACCTTGCGACGCCCGCCGTTTGCATCGGTGCAATGGGGCAGCCAGCTTGGCAGCTACGTCGCACAGCCTCTGATGGTGCTGGGCGACGACATCACCACCGACCATATCTCCCCTGCCAGCGCCATCCCGAAGGACAGCCTGGTCGCCGATTTCCTGGTGGCACGCGGCGATGACCGCAACGACCTGAACGTGTTCGCATCACGGCGCGGCAACTGGGAAGTGATGATGCGGGCCGCCTTCCACAGCAAGACGCTGGTGAACCTGCTGTGCCCGGGCGCGCCGGTGGCGCATACCATTCATGCCCCCAGCGGCGAGATCATGCCGATCTGGGATGTGGCCCAGCGCTATCGCGATGCCAGCGAATCGGTAGTGCTGATTGCCGGAGAACGCTACGGCACCGGGTCGTCGCGCGATTGGGCGGCGAAAGGCCAACGCCTGCTGGGTATTCGCGCCGTGCTGGCGCTGAGCTTCGAGCGCATCCACCGATCCAACCTGATCGGCATGGGCATTCTGCCACTGCGCCTGCCCGCCGAGCTTGGTCCGCAGGTCTTGCAGATCCAGCCTGGCGACCGCATCGAGATCGTGGCGCCAGCGGACGATATCGTGCCGCGCGCCGAGGTGCCGGTACGCATTCTGCGCGCCAACGGCGACATCCAGTCATTCACCGCCATGGCGGCGGTTGAAACCCGACTGGAAGTTGAATTGCTGAGGGATGGCGGGGTGATTCCGACCATCCTGCGCAAGACGCTGGCTGCAGGACAGCAGGCGGCCCGCGCCTGAAGCTCAGACCAGAACTTCAGGCTACATTCCCAGGAATGAGCACTCAGAAATCCATTGCCGCGCAGATCATCGGCTTGATCCAGGCCGAAGGCATTCAAGTCGGCGAACACCTGCCTGCGCAGATGCTTGCCGACCGGCTGCGGGTGTCGCGCACGCCCGTCAGCGTGGCGCTTGAACAGCTGCACGAAAAAGGCATCCTGACCCGCGAGCGCAACCGCGGCTACTTTTTGAGCAAGCCTCTGGACGGCGCGCCCGATGTGGCCAACGCGCTTGGTCTGGATGAGGAAGACATCGCCACCAGCAGCTACTTCAGAATCGCTGATGACCTGCTGCGCGGCGAGCTTGCGCAGAGCTTCACGGAATCGAGCCTGCGCAGCCGCTATGGCTTGACGCAGACCCAGTTCAACGCTGTGCTTGCGCGGATCAGCAATGAGGGCTGGGCGGAACGCAAGCCGGGCTACGGCTGGAACTTCTCCAGCATGATGACCACGCCCGACAGCCTGCTGCAGTCCTATCGCCTGCGGCTTGCGTTGGAACCCGCTGCACTGCTGGAACCCGGCTACCGCCTGGACAGCGCCGTGCTGGCGACTTGCCGCGCGGCCGAGCAACACCTGCTTGCGGGCGGCATCGACACCGACAGCGCGGACCAGTTGCACGACCGCGGGGTCCGCTTCCATGAATCGCTGGTCGAGGCCTCGGGCAATCCCTTCTTCATCGATACGGTCCGGCGCGTCAACCGGGTTCGGCGCCTGCTGTCGTACCGATCGATGAAAGACCGCACACGCTACAAGCAGCATTGCGAGCAACACCTGCACATCCTCGACCTGCTGGCCAGAGAGCACAACGAAGCGGCATCGCTGGCCCTGGCCGAGCATTTGCAAAGCACGCTGGACAACCTGCGCAGCATCGAAGACATCCTCGACCCAAAGCAAAGGAAGCACACCCCATGACCGTCTCCCCCGCCGTGCGCGATGCCTTCATGCCGACCGGCAAGTTGCGCGCGTCGATCAACCTGGGCAATCCCATCCTGGCCTATGCCGATCCGGCCACCGGCGAGCCACGCGGGGTCTCGGTAGACCTGGCCAATGCCTTCGCCGCAATGCTGGGCGTCACGCCGGAATTCGTGGTGTTCGATTCAGCCGGCAAATCGGTGGATGCGGTGACCCAGGAGCAGGCCGACTTCGGGTTCTTTGCGATCGACCCGGTGCGAGGCGCAGGCATCTCGTTTACCGCGGCTTATGTATTGATCGAAGGCGCGTACCTAGTCACCGACAGCTCGCCGCTGCAATCCAACGACCAGGTGGACGCAGCCGCCCACCGGGTCACGGTCGGCAAGGGCAGCGCCTACGACCTGTACCTGACGCGCGAACTGAAGCAGGCGCAGATCGTGCGCGCGCCGACCTCACCCACCGTCGTCGATACGTTTCTGGAACAAGGCCTGGAAGTCGCTGCGGGCGTCAGGCAGCAGCTGGAAGCAGATGCGCGCAGGTTGGGCGGACTGCGGCTGTTGCCGGGGCATTTCATGGTGATTCAGCAGGCCATGGGCGTGCCCAAGGGACGCGACCCGATTGCGATTGCCTTCCTGGCGAAATTCGTCGAAGCCATGAAGGCATCGGGATTCGTGGCCGATGCGCTGGCACGCCATGGCGTGGAAGGTGCGTCGGTCGCACCGCCCCACGCGGCCTGATGATCTTAGGGACCCGGCGCTGCCGGGTCCGAGATGCAGCCAGGACGATCTGCGGACGGACCGCAGTCGTCCTGTCGCCTTACTGCCGAACCTTCAGGTCGCCCGGCAGGCTGTGCAGATAAGCCGCCACGTCTTCCACATCCTTGGCCGACAACTGCACGGCGAAGGCGCCCATGATCGGATTCTTGCGGATGTTGGCGGTCGGCGATGCGCCGGCCTGGCCGCGCTGGTAGGCGCGCAAGGCGTGCACCAGGTAGTCCTCGTGTTGACCCGCCAGCTTGGGGTAGCTGGGATCGATGCTGGTCTTGGCATCGGCACCGTGGCACGAGGCACAGTTGATACGTTTGTAGACGGCTTCGCCGGCTACCTTGTCGCCGGCACAGGCGACGGCGCCGGTGGCGGACAGCACCAGGCCGGCGAGCACCATGGAAATGCGCTTCATCGTATGGCCCCGCTCACTTCAGGTTGGAATAGTAGGCAGCGACATCGGCAATGTCCTGCTCGGACAGGCTCTTGGCGATGCCGACCATGGTGAGGTGCGAGCGGCTGCCGCTCTTGTACTCATTCAAGGCCGTTTCGATGTACTTGGCGTTCTGCCCGGCGATCATGGGCACGTTGTACACCTCGGGGAAGCTGGAGCGGTAGCCCGGCAGACCGTGGCAGCCGATGCACATCGACACCTTGTTGCGGGCAGCATCGACGTTGCCGACGATGGGGCCGGGCGCGGCGGGCGCCGCAGCCGGGGCAGCAGCCGGGGTGGCGGGGGCAGTTTGTGCGAAAGCCGTCCCACCGATCGCACAGGCGCCAATCAGCGTGGCGACCGCAAGCGCGGATATTCGACGGGAAATGCTTCGGTTTGAGATGCGCGACTTCATCAGAGGCCTGTGGAATCGAAAGGAAGAGCGCGGATTAACTGCCGGCGGCAAAAATATCGTCGAGCGAGAAAATCCGGGAAAACCCGAGTAAAAACGGGAAATACACAGCGTACTCGGCGTAATACGCATGAAACCCGTGCAGCGCCGAAGCCCGCCGATTGTAATGGACTTCAACTGACGCCGTCCAACAAGCGTGCCCTGGACAGCGACTTATACTGAAGCAAAGCCCATCCCCTGGTCCGCTATTTTCAGAATCGGTTTGCCCATGACACAGACGCACGCCTCTGCCCTGCCCGCTCCCCGCTTTGAAGGCACCGACAGTTATGTCGCCACGCCCGACCTCAGACTGGCGGTAAACGCCGCACTGACGCTGGGGCGGCCGCTGTTGATCAAGGGTGAACCCGGTACCGGCAAAACCATGCTGGCCGAAGAAGTGGCCCGCGCATTGGGTCGTCCGCTCCTCCAGTGGCATATCAAATCGACCACCAAGGCACATCAGGGATTGTATGAATACGATGCCGTGTCGCGGCTGCGCGACTCGCAGCTGGGCGATGGACGCGTTCACGATATTCAGAACTACATATTGCGCGGCGTGCTGTGGCAGGCCTTCGATGCGGACCAACCAGTGGTACTGCTGATCGACGAAGTCGATAAAGCCGATATCGAATTCCCCAACGACTTGCTGCGCGAACTCGATCGCATGGAATTCCATTTGTACGAAACCCGGCAAACCATCAGCGCGCGCCACCGCCCGCTGGTGATCATTACCTCGAACAACGAAAAAGATCTGCCCGACGCGTTTCTGCGCCGCTGCTTCTTCCACTACATCCGGTTCCCCGACAAGGACACGATGGCGCAGATCGTCGGCGTGCACTTCCCGAACTTGAAGAAGGAACTGCTGCAGGCCGCGATGGACAGCTTCTTTGCGCTGCGCGATGTCCCCGGCATCAAGAAAAAACCGTCGACCTCGGAGCTGCTGGATTGGCTGAAACTGCTGCTGGCCGAAGACATTCCGCCGGAAGCCCTGAAGAGCGACGACCAGAACGCGATCATCCCGCCGCTGCATGGGGCCCTGCTGAAAAACGAACAAGACCTGCACCTGTTCGAACGGCTGGTCGTGATGGCGCGCAACGGTCGCCGCTGACGCGAGATTGCTGACCTGTTCGACAGCGCCATTCGACCGCCTTACCCTGCCGCGAGGCTGCGACCATGCTCATCGACTTCTTCTACCACCTGCGTGCGCATCAATTGCGCATTTCGGTCAACGAGTACCTGACCCTGCTCGAAGCCCTGAAGAAAGGCGTCATCGGCACGTCCATCGATGACTTCTATTTTCTTGCCCGCGCGACGCTGATCAAGGACGAAACCCAGTTCGACAAGTTCGACCGGGCCTTCGCCAGCTACTACAAGAACGTCGAGGCGGCGTACGGGACGACCAAGGAGATTCCACTCGACTGGCTGCTGAACGAGTTTCAGAAGACGCTGACGCCCGAACAGAAAGCCGCGATCGAAAAGCTTGGCTGGGACAAGCTGCTGGAATTGTTCAAGCAGCGCCTGGAAGAACAGAAAGGCCGGCACGAAGGCGGCAAGAAATGGGTGGGCACGGGCGGCAGCTCGCCGTTCGGCAACAGCGGTTATCACCCAGAAGGCATCCGCGTAGGTGGCAAGTCATCGGGCAATCGCAGCGCGGTGAAAGTGTGGGATGCGCGCCAGTTCCGCGACTATGACGATTCCATCGAGATCGGCACCCGCAACATCAAGGTGGCGCTGCGCCGGCTGCGCAAGTTCGCCCGCGAAGGCGCGGACATGGAACTGGACCTGGACGACACCATCCGCAAGACCGCGCACAACGCCGGCTACCTGGATATCCGCATGGTGCCCGAGCGGCACAACACCGTGAAGGTCCTGATGCTGCTGGACGTGGGCGGTTCGATGGACGACCACATCACGCGGGTGGAAGAACTGTTCTCGGCCGCCAGCAGCGAGTTCAAGTATCTGGAGGTCTACTACTTCCACAACTGCCTGTACGACTGGCTGTGGAAGAGCAACAACCGCCGCCAGGCCGAGCGATTCCACACCTGGGACGTGCTGCGCAAGTACAACGCCGACTGGCGCGTGATCTTCGTGGGCGACGCGAGCATGAGCCCGTACGAGATCCTGCAGCCGGGCGGCTCGGTCGAATATCACAACGAGGAATCAGGGGCGGTGTGGCTGCAGCGAATGATCAGCACCTATCCGAAGCATGTGTGGCTGAATCCGGAGCCGGAAAGCCTGTGGCGCTACCGGCAATCGGTATCGCTGATCCGCGACATCATGCATGAACGCATGTATCCGGTGACCCCCGCGGGGCTGGAAGGGGCGATGCGGATGTTGTCGAAATAAGCGGCGACGTGTGTCGATGGGCCGGGGTGCGGGAATACAACCACGCCCCTGAACGACAAAGGCCCGCTGCAATGCAGCGGGCCTTTGTCTTATGTCACACGATGGTGACTCCGATCAGGCTTACAGCGACGCCAGTGCGTCGTTGAAGGTCTTGCTCGGACGCATCGCCGCGGCGCACTTGGCGATGTCCGGGTGGTAGTAGCCACCGATGTCCTGCGGCTTACCCTGGGCACCGTTGAGCTCGGACACGATCTTGTCCTCGTTCTCGGTCAGGAACTTGGCGAGCGGGGCGAAACGCGCTTTCAGCGTGGCGTTCTCGTTCTGCTCGGCCAGTGCCTGCGCCCAGTACATCGCCAGGTAGAAGTGGCTGCCGCGGTTGTCGATCTCGCCGACCTTGCGCGCGGGCGACTTGTCGCTGTCCAGGAACCGGCCGTTGGCCACGTCCAGCGTCTTGGCCAGGGTCAGCGCGCCGGCGTTGTCGTAGGTCTGGCCCAGGTGCTCCAGCGACGCGGCAAGCGCCAGGAATTCCCCGAGCGAATCCCAACGCAGGTAGCCCTCTTCGACGAACTGCTGCACGTGCTTGGGCGCCGAACCGCCTGCACCGGTCTCGAACAGGCCGCCACCGGCCATCAAGGGCACGATCGACAGCATCTTCGCGCTGGTGCCCAGTTCCATGATCGGGAACAGGTCGGTCAGGTAGTCGCGCAGCACGTTGCCGGTCACCGAGATGGTGTCCTCACCCTTGCGGATGCGTGCCAGCGTGAACTTCGTCGCCTCGAGCGGCGGCAGGACACGGATGTCCAGACCGCTGGTGTCGTGGTCTTTCAGATACTTCTCGACCTTGGCGATCACCTGCGCATCGTGGGCGCGGGCCTGGTCCAGCCAGAACACGGCCGGGGTGGCGCTCAGGCGCGCGCGGCTGACGGCCAGCTTGACCCAGTCCTGAATCGGCGCGTCCTTGACCTGGCACATGCGCCACAGGTCGCCGGCTTCAACCGGATGCTCGAACACGGTGGCGCCCGAAGCGTCGGTCACCACAACCTTGCCGTTGCCCGCGATCTGGAAGGTCTTGTCGTGGCTGCCGTATTCCTCGGCCTGCTGCGCCATCAGGCCAACGTTGGGCACCGAGCCCATCGTGGCCGGGTCGAAGGCGCCGTTGGTGCGGCAGTCGTCGATGGTGGCCTGGTACACGCCGGCGTAGCAGCGGTCCGGAATCACGGCCTTGGTGTCCTGCAGATCGCCCTTGGCGTTCCACATCTTGCCGCTGTCGCGAATCATCGCCGGCATCGAGGCATCCACGATCACGTCGGACGGCACGTGCAGGTTGGTGATGCCCTTGTCGGAGTTGACCATCGCCAGGCCCGGACGCTTGGCGTACTGGGCCTGGACGTCGGCCTTGATGGCTTCGGCCTGGTCTGCGGGGAGCTTGGCGATCACCGAATACAGATCACCGATGCCGTTGTTGGCATTGAATCCCACCGACTTCAGCGCCTCGGCGTGCTTGGTCAGCACGTCCTTGTAGAACTCGTCCACCACGATGCCGAACAGCACCGGGTCGGAGACCTTCATCATCGTGGCCTTCAGGTGCACCGAGAACAGCACGCCCTTTGCCTTGGCATCTTCGATCTGCGCATCGATGAAGCTTGCCAGTGCCTTCTTGCTCAGCACGGCCGCGTCGACGATCTCGCCGGCCTTCACCGCCACTTTTTCCTTGAGCACCTTGGTGGTGCCATCGGTACCCACGAAGCTGATCTTCAGCGCGCCGGCCTCGGCCAGCGTCACGGACTTTTCGCTGCCGAAGAAGTCACCCGATTCCATGTGTGCGACGTGGGACTTCGAGTCGCTCGACCACTTGCCCATGCGGTGGGGATGCTTGCGGGCATAGTTCTTCACCGACAAGGGCGCGCGGCGATCGGAATTGCCTTCGCGCAGCACCGGGTTCACCGCGCTGCCCTTGACCTTGTCGTAACGCGCCTTGACGTCGCGGTCGGCGTCGTTCTTCGGCTCGTCCGGGTAGTCCGGCAGCTTGTAGCCCTGCGACTGAAGTTCCGTGATCGTCGCCTTCAGCTGCGGCACCGAAGCGCTGATATTGGGCAGCTTGATGATGTTGGCTTCCGGCGTGGTCGCCAGCTGGCCAAGCTCGGCCAAGTGATCGCCGATCTTCTGCGTCTCGTCCAGATAGTCCGGGAACAGCGCCAGAATGCGGCCGGCCAGCGAGATGTCACGCGTCTCCACCGCGATATCGGCAGTGCTGGTGTAAGCGTCAACGATCGGAAATAGCGACTGCGTCGCCAGGAACGGGGCTTCGTCGGTAAGCGTGTAGATGATCTTGGACATGTCGAATGGGTGCCTAGATTGCCTTGGGAAAGGGAGCGCGCCGTGCGCGTGCCACGGGTGCCATGGCGTCGATGATGGACGATGGCAAGCGCTCTATTGTCGCGCTTCGCGCGCATTCGGGCAAAGCGCGCCATTTTCGCCCGCCAGTCGTGGAGCTGGCCAGCGTCTGTTCGCCAGCCGGCTCCTCGTGCATCAGGCGCTGTACGACTGGTTATGGAAAAGCAAGCCCCACCGTTACCTTCAACGTTGATGTGCCTGCATGTACTGCCGCAGCAGCTGGTTGATGCGCGTCTGGTAGCCGCTGCCCTGCGCTTTGAACCACGTCAATACATCCGCATCAAGGCGAATGGTCACCGCCTGCTTGATCGGCACACGCAGGTCCGCCTGACGGAAAAAATCTTCGCCGAGTTCAGGAATATCACTCTTGTCGATATCTTGATCGCCCTGAGCGGCCAAGCGATCCCAATCAGTTTTCGATGCTTTTGACATACAGATTTGCCTCCTGGCGGGTGGCCTTGCGCGCAGAAATGACACGGTACGAATCGCCATCTCGCTCGGTGTATACGACCACCGCAATCCAAGTGCGAAGCCATCCAATGGCAACCCAACGCGCTTCGTCGTAGTCGAAACGGTTGTCGATCATCGTCAACACGGGGTGCGAGAACATATCAGGGACGTCCTGAAAATCGATGCCGTGCTTGCGGATGTTCAACTGGTTCTTCGTCTCATCCCACTCAAACCGCATGGGACGACTCGTATTTACACGTGTACATACAGCATAACCTGTGGGACGTTGTTCGGACACCGCTGCTCATTCGGCGATACCTTACGTCTCGAGGGTGCTGATGTGTCGGTGATGTGGCGCTGATTGTCCTGGTGAGGACACGGCCTTGGAACTGCAGAGATCCTGGCCAACGAAGGTTGGCCAGGAGTATTACGACGCGACTTGCTTGACGCTTATCGCCTGCGTGCCGCCACACTGCGGTTGCGACGCTTGCTGCGCATGATCAGTGCCAGCAGCAACAGCACCACGACCACAACGCCAACACCCATCCCGATGCGGGCCAGCGTGATGAGGTTCGAACGCGGACCGCCGTCACGGACTACCTGCACGTCGGCTGCGGTCACCTTCGAGGTGGACTCGCCGTAATTCGTGAACACATAGTTCGCGAGCTGGGCGATTTCCTCGTTGTTCAGTGCCACCATCGCGTTCGGCTGGCTGCCGAACGGCGGCATGAACGCGTGGCCGGCAGCCGTCTTGCGATCGACGCCGTACAGGATGGTCGCGACCAGGTTGCTTGTGCTGGGGCCGGCCGTGGCCGCGTTGCTGAACAGGCTGGGGTAGTAGCCGTCCTTGGTGCCCTGTGCGTTGAAGCCATGGCACGACGCGCAGTTGGCCGAGAACAGTTGCGCACCGGCGCTGCCGCCCTTCACACCCATCAGATAGTCTTCGCCACGGAAGCCCGGCAAGTCGTTGCCGGCCTTGCCTTGTTCGAAGCGGCTCTTGCCCGAGGGTGACGCCTTGTCGTCCGCAACCGGCTTGACGCTCATCACGTAGGTAGCGATGGCGTTCAGGTCGGGGTCGGTCAGGTGGCTGAAGCTGAAGGAAATCGCTTCGGCCATGCTGCCTGCGGCTTGCGCCTTGCCTTCGACACGGCCGGTCTTCAGGTAGGTGACCAGTTCGTCACGCGACCAGCTGCCGATGCCATGCACCTTGTCGGACGTGATGTTGGGCGCATACCAGGAACCCACCTGCGCACCCGACAAATCCCGCGATCCCAGTTCCTGCATGGCCGCGCCACGCGGCGTGTGGCAGGTGGCGCAATGCGCGGCGCCTTGCGTCAGGTAGCGGCCACGGTTCCATTCTGCCGATTGGCCCGGGTCGTCTGCCAGCGGCTTGCTGGGCAGGAACATCAGGTTCCAGCCCGCCATCAGGAAGCGCATGTTCATCGGGAACGGCAGCTTGGTTTCCGCGGTCTGCTTGTCGACCGGTTCCACGCCCTTCATGAAGTACGCGTACATGGCGTGGATGTCCTCGTCGGTCATCACGGCATAGGACGGGTACGGCATGGCCGGGTACAGATGCGCGCCATCGGGACGAACGCCCTTGCGTACGGCATCCGAGAACTGCTGCTCGGTGTAGTTGCCGATGCCGTTGACCTTCGACGGCGTGATGTTGGTCGACACGATGTCGCCCACCGGCGACGACATCACCAGACCGCCCGCCATGGGCTTGCCATGGTGGACCGTGTGGCAGGCGATACAGTCAGACGCCGTGGCCAGGTACTGGCCGCGCAGGACCAGTTGCTTGTCGGCGTCGGTCATGCCGTCGAGCTTCAGCGTGGCGGGCGGCTGCGCAGCCATCACGCTGCCGGCCGCAGCCAGCATCAAGGGCGCTGCGAAGACAGCAAAGAGGTGCTTGAAACTACGCATCATCATGCCCCCCGCGCTTGCTTGACCAGCGCGTCGGCAGCTCGGAAGGCCAGTGCCGTCATCGTGATCGTGCTGTTGCCGCAAGCCGTGCTGGGCATGGCGCCGCCGCCCGGAATGAACAGGTTGGCGTGGTCATGCGAGCGGCATTCGCCGTCAACCACCGAGTTGGTCGGATCGGCGCCCATGATGGTGCCGCCCATGATGTGCTTGCTCTGGTTGAACTTGGGGCTGAACTTCACATCGATCGCGCCCATGGCTTCCGCGATGCGCTTGGCGATCGGCATGGCGTATTCCTTGGACGAGCGGCGCACGTAATCACCCACGTCATAGTGGATGGACGGCTTGGGCAGGCCCAGCCAGTCGCGCTTGTCCGACAGCGTCAGGCGGTTGTTGGCGTCGGGCAGCATTTCGTGCGCCATCACCACGTCGGCGGTACAGCCCGACAGACGACGGATTTCCGAATCCAGCGCCTTGCCGACCAGGCCCTTGTTCAGCGCCTGGAAGGTCACGAAACGATTGCGGGCGAAGTTGTTGTAGCGGAAATAGGCACCGCCGTGCTGGCTGCGGAAATCGCCCTGCGAGGTTTCCATGATGCCGCTGTTGACCACCGGACCCGCGCCCGACCAGAAGGGCTCGGCAAGCGTCAGCGACATCGAGATCTGCGGGTGGTCCATCATGTTGCGACCGACCTGATCCGAGCTGTTGGCCAGGCCATTCGGATTGCGATCGTCCTTGGACATCAACAGCAGCTTCGGATTTTCCAGGCCGTTGCAGGCCAGCACGAACTGCTTGCCGGTCACCCGGTGGCTGGCCTTGTTCTTGTCGTAGTAATTGATCGCCTCGACCTGGTTCTTCGCGTTCGTCTCGACGCGATACACCACCGAGTCGCTCAGAATCACCGCGCCCTTGGCTTCCAGGCGACGCAAGGCGGTCGCACCGTCGTACTTGGCCCCGATCGGACAGACCGGCACGCAATTGTTGTTGCCGCAACAGGCTGGCCGATCGTCGTAAGGCATGCCGCTGTTGCGAGCCTGGGACACCGGAATGTTGTTGTAGCCCAGCGTCTTAACCACCTCGGTGAAACGCGTCTCGCCCGGGCTGAAGGGCAGCGGCGGCATCGGATACGGCGCCGAGCGCGGCAGGCGCGGCCACTGCTTTTCCGGGTCCGAGGGACCACAAATGCCCAGCTTCTGTTCCACGCGCACGTAATACGGTTCGAGCGTGGCGTAATCGAAGACCCAGTCACGGCCCACGCCGTACAGCGTCTTCAACTGCATGTCCTCAGGCGTCAGGCGCCACGAGGTACCCGCCCAGTGCCAGGTCGATCCACCCGCGTAGCGGATGTAGGTCTGGTCATAGGAATCCGGGCCCGTGAGCTGCAGATAGGTGTCGTCCGGATTGCCGGTCGGCGGCATCGGATGCGGCGCCCACGGTGCAGGCGGGTAGCTGGACGACGCACTGCCCTTGATGCCCAGCGGCAGATTGCGGAAGTTCTCGACGATCTGGCTGCGCTCGACGCGCGGGCCGGCTTCGATCATCAACACGGACACGCCCGCGTCCAGCAATGTCTCGGCAATCACGATGCCGACGACACCCGTGCCGACGATAACCACGTCGGCGCTGTTCTTGTTAGTCATATGGATTCTTTGGTACGCGCTCAGAAGCTCGGCATGGCGCTGAGCGGGACAGTCACTTGGCGCCACTGGTTCGGGCCCGAGATCCCGTAGGACGGAATGGTGACCACGTCGCTGGTGGTCTTGAAGGTAAGCGCCTGCTCATATGTGAACAGTTCGGCATCGGCCTTCGGCGAGGACACGCCGGAATACCAGGCGAAGATCACCCACAGCGCCAACTGCTTGGCCTTGCCTTCGGGGATATCGCCGAAGAAGTCTTCGACGATCTTGGCCTGCTTGGACTCGGCGATCGCAATGATGGAGTCGCTGAGTTCCTTCAAGTCAGGGCGCGATTTGGCCGCGCTCTTCAGGATGCGGGCACCCACGCGCGAATCGAGTTCGTGATTGATCAGCAGGCGCGACAGCTGCATGAAGCGCGTCAGTTGCGGATCGTTGGCTGCCGGCAGCGCGAAGGAAGGCAGCGATGCGCCGGCGAAGTAGCTGCCGAAGATGGCAACGCTCGCCAGCAACACGCGTCGACGCGACGTACAGGGGACGGCATCGATCTTGGTGGTATCGGGCATGCTTGTGCTTTCTGGATGGAATTATGGAAAATACGGATGGATTGTAGTAATTGATCCAGGTCAATAGGTGGTAGCGAGCACCGCATAACAGGAATTATGCCGATTGACTCTTATAGAAGACGCGTGCTAAAGCAGTTTGAAATCACGCTGCACGCTGACGCCAGGCGTGCAGACACCCCGGAGGCGACCCATACGCATGAACAGCAAACAACTGAACGAGACAAGCAAGTTTCTGAGCTTCGTCCTGCGACATGAGCCGCAGGCCATTGGCCTTCAGCTAGATACCGAAGGTTGGGCCGACATCGATGCACTGATTGCAGGCGCCGCCGCAGACGGACGCGTGCTGAGCCGCGAGGTGATCGCGGCCATTGTCGAGAACAACGACAAGAAGCGCTTTGCGCTGTCGGAAGACGGCCAGCGCATTCGCGCGGTGCAAGGGCATTCCACGCAGAGCGTGAACATCACGCACGTCGAAAAAACGCCGCCGGCGGTGCTTTACCACGGCACGGCTACGCGCTTTCTGGCGTCGATCCAGCAGCAGGGGTTGGTGGCAGGCGAACGACACCATGTTCACCTGTCACAAGACATGGACACTGCTATTTCGGTCGGGAAGCGCTACGGGCAAGTCGTGGTGCTGCAAGTCGATGCAAGCCGGCTGCATAGTGACGGCTTCAAGTTCTTTCAAGCGGAAAACGGTGTCTGGCTGGTCAGCCATGTGCCGGCTGATGCGCTGCAGGTGCACGAGGCACGGAGCGAGTGAAGTCGGTTTGATGGTTCCAGGGTGTCGACCGCTCGTAGTCGGCCGACACGTATTGCGAAGGCGCGAAGGCCGCCCTATTCCGCCTTGATGCCCGCCCGCTGAATCAAGTCAGTCCACTTGGCCACGTCGACCTTAATGCGCTGGCCAAAAGCTTCCGGCCCGCTGCCCACCGGCTCGAAACCGATGGCCGACAGCTTGGCGTGCAGGTCGCCCTTGCGCACCGATTCGTCCAGCGTGGCGGCGAGCTTTTGCACCATGTCCGGCGGCATACCGGCCGGCGCCACCAGGCCGAACATCGGTGAGGTATCCACCCCCGGCAAGCCTGCTTCCGCGAAGGTCGGCACATCTGTCAACTGCGCCACGCGCTTGTTGCTGGTGACGGCCAGCGCACGCAGCTTTCCGCTTTTGATGTATTCCAGCAAGCTGGGCACGGTCGCAAACGCAAACTGCACCTGCCCGCCCAACAAATCCGTGAACACCGTGCCGCCACCCCGATACGGCACATGCAACACATCCACCTTTGCCTCACGGCGAAGCTGCTCGCCCGCCAGATGCGGCGCCGAGCCCACGCCTGCCGACCCATAGGACAAGCTGCCAGGCTTGGCCTGGGCCAGCTTGATGAAGGCCTGGATGTCGGCTGCATCAACCGAGGGGTGCACCACCAGCACGAAGGGCGCGGTCGCCATCAAGGAGATGGGCGTGAAGTCCTTGAGCGTGTCGTAGGCCAGCTTGTCACCCAGAAGCCCTGGATTGATGGTGAAGGTGGAATCGATCATGCCGATGGTGTAGCCATCGGCAGGCGCCGTGGCCAGCGCCCGCGTGCCGATGGTCGTGCCGCCCCCGCCCCGGTTTTCGACAATGAACGGCTGGCCAAGCGCTTGCGTAAACACCTGCCCAGCGAGGCGCGCCAGATTGTCGGTGGCCGCGCCGGGCGGGTATGGGACAAAAAAACGCACTGGCTTGTCGGGGTAGGTCGCGGCCCGGGCGGCGAAGCTCCAGGGCAGCGTGGATGCCGCAGCCAGGGCGACCGCGCGTTGAAGGAACAGTCGGCGGGTGGTGGTGTGGTTCATGAGTATCTCCGTGCGCATTGTTGTTATGTGATGCAGAGCGGGAAGTCAGGGTGTGGCAACAGGCGACCTATGTCGCGTAACGGCCCTCGGCAAGATCAGTTTCCGGATCAGCACCCAGGCCAGGCGTGTCCGGCACCTGCACAAAGCCACGCTCGATAGGCACGCGCTGGCCGTATGGAACGTGCGCCAGTTCCACGTAGAGCCGCTCCAGCGCCACATCGATTTGCTGGGCGGCGATCAGGTGCAAGGACGCCAGATAACCGGGGCCAAAAAATGCCACCTGCGGCGCGCAGACTACCGGCGTCCCCACGCAGTGCTGGGCAACCTCCCACGCCGCAGTCAGGCCCAGCTTGATCACACTGGGCTGCACGTAATCAACGCTTTCCGTGTCGATCATCTGCTTCAAAGCATAAGTACTGGCCGCGTTCTCGCCCACGGCAAGCGGCACGCCACACTGCTGCTTAAAGCGTTTCAAGGCCCGATCGTCTTCAGGCGGCCACAAGGGTTCCTCAATCCAGAACGGATCAAAATCGAGCATCGCATCGATAGCCACCGGCGCCTCGTCGGGCAGCCACGCACAGTTGGTGTCCACCATGATGGGCACGCCCGGCCCAGTGGCACGGCGCACGGCCGCCAGGGCACCAGCAGTACGTTCGTGCAGCTTGATCTCGGTATACCCCTCGTCAAGCGCCTGGGTCGTGACGGCATCGAGCCGTTCCGCATTGCCGTAGTACTGCAGCAGCGAGGCATACACCCGCACCCGGTCCCGACGCTTGCCGCCCAGCAGTTCATACAGCGGCACCCCCGCGCGCTTGGCGCGCAGATCCCACAGCGCAATGTCCAGCCCGGCCAGCGCATGCACCACCGGGCCCGAGCGGCCAAGATTGTGCAAAGTGCGCTGCATGCCCGGCAACAAGGTGGCATCGTCCGCATCCCGACCGACCGCCAAGGGCGCGATCAAGGTGCCGAACACAGCGATCAAGGCTTTGGGTTCCACACAATACGACTCGCCCCAGGCAACCGTGCCGTCTTCCGTCCGCACGCGCACCAGTGCGCTGTCCAACTTGTCACGCGGACGCCCAGCGAACAGCGGCGCGGGGCTCCAGTGATGGAAAGGCAGGCGCATGGGAATGCAGGTGACAGACACGATCGTATTGGCAGACATACATCCCTTCATCCAACAGCAAGAAGCCACATGGTGAGCGCCAAAAGGCATATGTTCAAATACCTGGATTGACTAGTTCCATACGGTTTTTCATATGCTCAGTCGCCGGGAATTGCGCCTGCTTCGCGCCATGCACACGCTGGGCACCGTCACTGCGGCGGCGGGTTCCATCAACATGACCCAACCCGCCGCCAGCGCCATGCTGCGCGACCTGGAAATCCGGCTCGGTGTGGCGCTGTTCAGCCGCGAAAAGCGCCGCCTGCGCATGACGCCGCAGGGCCGGACGTTGATGCCCGAGGTGCTTAATGCACTGGCGGCGCTAGAAAGCGCCGACCGCCTGGCCCAGGACATTCGCCATGGGACCATGGCGCGGCTGGTGATCGGCGCGGTGGCCATTGCTGCTTCCAGCCTGCTGCCGGCAGCACTTGCTCGCGTACGCAAAGAGCATCCATCCGTGGCGGTCACGGTGCGCGCCGGGACCGCGCTGGAGATCATCGACATGGCAGTCGAGCATCGCATCGACTTGGGCATCATCATCGGCAAGGTCGGCGACAGCCACCGGGTGTCGAGTTTGAAACTGGCGTCGCTGAGTTTGTATGCGGTGATGCGCGAGGATCATCCGTGTGCGTTGCGTGCGGCGTTGTCGCTGGCGGATATGGTGGACGAGCCGGTCATTGCGTTGGCCGATGCCCTGCCCGCAGGCAGCGCCACGCGTGGGGTGTTCGAGGCGCACGGCTTGCCGTATCGGCCAGTGATCGAAGTGATGCAGTCGTCAGCCGCGTGCGCGCTGGCGGCGGAGGGGCTGGGGGTGGCGATCGTGGAAAGCCTGGGCGCGCATTACGCGGCGAGGAATGGCTTGGTCGTGCGGCATTTGCTGGCGCTGGAGGATTCGGCGCTGACGCTGGTGTGGGCGAATGGGCAGGTGTTGAGTGCGCCGGGGGTTTGCTTGCGGGAGGGCTTGGTGGAGACGGCGGCGGGGTATCGGTCGATATGAAATATGGCGCGTGCCAAAATTGGAGAATAACGTTGGATTAATCTTCAATCTAAAAATATGCCGATATCTTCCAAAGCGTCTTCTACCTGCCCTGCAATCAGGCCAGCACTTAAGTGAGCCATTAACGTCGAGACAACACGCCCCCTATCCAGCTTCCCATGAATTCTTGCAATATGCCCGAGACAAGTAGCGGCGAGCCCTCGTACTCCAGGACTCTTGCTCTTAACTTCTCTAAGCACTTATTCTGCGCCCACTCCCAATCAGAATGATGGAGCGCGATTGACAACAAAACATCACAAAGGTACTTCTCGTCCGTTGATGTGAGCGCATCTTCCAGGGCATCTTTGTCAAAATCCGGCGGTTTCTGATGATTCACTCTCTACCTTCTGCAGACAGAATATTACTGTTACCGCTTACCAACTTTGCTTTTCAAGGCAATCATTTTAATTCAATAGACCTAAAACAATCGCACCCCAAGCCGGCAATAAACAAGCCGTTCACGGTGGTTGACCGATACACCACAACTCGATCTGCTCACGGTCATCGAACTGAGTTATATCGTGGCCGTGCTCAAGAAAATCAGGAGGCACAGACAGCGACAACTTTCTCGAAATACGATCAGGGGCGAGGCCATTGGCACTTCCAAGAAAACTTAGATAGTATTCCCTATCGTAAAAAATCACTATTTCGCTTTGATGCAACCGTGGCCAATTAAGTATACAAGCAACTCGACAATAGCCATACGCTTGGCACTGCGCCTCTGCGAGCGAGACGGCAGCACTCAAGAAAATATTTGTACACCTTGATTGAATTTCAAGATTGGTTTGGTGCCCCTCAACTAATAAAATATGAACAGGTATCTTCCAGCTGTGGTATCGCTCCATGTGCTGGGACCGGGGCCGAGCATAGCCGTTCAAAGTCGACGCCCAACCCTCCAAAGCGCGAAGACGGCGTGGGATCCCACGCAGCTTTTTATTAGTTAACGCAAACTGTCTCATAGAACATAAAAGCCATATTTATTCAAGAACGATTAGATAAATACTGCGTCCAGCCTATCCACGCACCACGACATAAACCTCCCTCGAGAAACCCAAAATCCGACCGCAGCGTGTCATCACAACGCATTAAATCACCGCATTACACATATCCACCAGCCAGCGGCCCACAAACCTCATACGAGTAGCCCTGACCGATCCTAGAGATCGAAAACGCTAATCCATTAAACCGACCCCAACCAATCCCAAGATGACGCCAATGGAACCTTAAACAACAAGCTCTGATGCTTTGACCTTAGCCTCTCTATATTCCCCAGATCGATATCAACGTATACAAACCCTTTCGGTTGGTCCTCGACTGATAGCAAAACCACCTCAATCATGGGCTGCGGTGCATCAACCAAGAACCCGTTTAACCTCGCTCGAAAGAAGATAGGACTATCACCTCCACCGAGAGGTGAAACGGAGTCAATCACCGGGAATGCGATTTCAGCATTACTAACCTCAACCTTCTCTTCGTTCTTGTAATTTTCCGAGATATCCGATTTGAACAAGTACAGTCGGGATTCAAGTAGCACCAACCACCCGGCGAGCTCTATGACAGCCTTCTCTTCAATCAATTGACTCATGAGAGAAGGATCCAGAACTTCAACGATATCCATGCAGGCACCCTGAGCACGGCGACATTAGCGCACCTCTGAGGAAAATGGACGAAACCAGGACCATAAACAATACCTCTTATCTGAATGCGTGAGGCATATCATTGTCTCGAATGAAGAAAGCGTTGGTCCTCCGGAGAAAAAGTACCGGAATTTGTCACGCAACGCCCAACGGCACTGCAGGCCGCCCGAGAGCAGCGCGCCAGTCAGGTGAAACACCCGCTGCCCTAGTGCCTTCAGCCGCCTGCCGGTTACGCCAACTTGAACCGCCGCACCACCGCGATCAGCTTGGCATTGGAATCCACCAGCGCCTCGACACCGCGCTCGCTCTGCGCGCTGCCTTGAACCAGCTCTTCAACGATATGGCGCACGGCGACCATGTTGCTGTTGATCTCCTCGCTGACCGCGCTTTGCTCCTCGGCAGCAGTGGCGATCTGCGTGCTCAGGTCGTTGATGAGCACAACCGAATCTGCCATGCCGTCCAGTCCCTCGTTGACCTTGAAGGTCTTGGCCACCGTCGCCTGGCAGCTGTGTTTGGTCTTTTCCATGGCCGCGACGGCGGCGCTCACGCCCTTCTGCAAGCGCGCCAGCATCTCGTTGATTTCGGACGTGCTGGTGCGCGTGCGGCCTGCGAGTGCGCGCACTTCGTCGGCCACCACGGCAAAGCCGCGGCCCTGCTCGCCCGCACGGGCCGCTTCGATGGCGGCGTTGAGCGCGAGCAGGTTGGTCTGATCGGCAATTTCGCCGATCACCTTCAGCACAGCGTTGATACGCTGGGCATCCTGCTCGGTAGCACGCACCGAGTCGGTGGCCAGGTCCACTTCGCCGATCAGCACACGAACGCTGTCGGATGCGTCATTGATCACAGTCTTCGAATGGAGAGCGGCCTCGTTGGCGGTCTGGGTCATGCTTGCCGTCTGCGCCGCATTGCGTGCGACCACTTCAGCCGTGGCGCTCATCTCGGTGACGGCGGTGACTGCCTGATCGGTTTCGCTCGCGTGGCGAACCAAGATACGGTTGGTGCTGTGGGATTGCTCACGCAGCTGTTCGATACCGTCGGCGATCACCGCAGACGACGCTTGCACGTCGGTGATCATCACCTGCAGGTATTCGATGAATCGGTTGACCGAGTGTCCGACCGCACCGACTTCGTCCTCGGCGCGAATCTTGATGCGCTTGGTCAGGTCGGCGTCGCCGGCCGACAAGGTATCGATATTGGCCCGGAGTACCGACAGGCGCTTCATCAGTTGGCGCAGCGCGAACACCATGACCAGCAGCAGCAAGGCCACCATCGGAATCTGCAGCGCAGCAAGCGTCTTCAGGACGTGGCCGCTTTGCGCCTTCAATACACGGGTGGGCTGCGCCACCGCCATCAGCCACGGCGTGCCTTCGATCGGCTGCACGAAAAGGCTGTAGTCCTCGCCGTTGCTGCCCCGGTAATTGCTTTGGTCAAGGCCCTTGCCCGCGCGCTTGACGGCCTGCTGCAAGGCAGCGGCAAACGGATACTGGGTGGCCAAGTCGGAAAGGTTCTTCAGCACGTTGTCGCCCGGAATCTCGGGCTGGTTGCTGAGTATCTTGCCGTCGGGCTCGACAATCATCAGCTGCGCGTTGATCTCTTTGCCTTTCTGCGCCACCAGTTCGTTGAAGAAGCCCAGAGTCACATCAATGGTCGCAACGCCGTAGACTGCGCCGTCCTTGCTGATCGACATCGCGCAGTTGGTACGTGGCTGGGGGCTGGCGTCGTCGCGGTAGGCGTTGGCCCAGTTGCACTGGCCCGGCGCCGTCTTCAGGCCGCCCAGATACCAGGACTGCTCGAAATAGTTCTGCGATGCTGCCGAGTTCCAGTGGGTGTTCATCGTCAGCTTGCCACTGGCATCCCGGTTGTAAAAGGTGCTGTGCTTGGCGCGGCCAGGGGTTCGCTTGTCAGGCAGCGGCCACACGCCACCACCGGACACCTTCAGTTCACCGTACTGGTTGACCAGGCTTGGCAACAGGCGGTCGATGCTGTCGCTGTCGAGCTGCGGCACGGTTTCGGTGATCACTCGTTGCTGGGCCTGCACCCGGGCCAGCTCGGTCTTGATGACGTTGCCGATCTGCGCGGCTTCATCCACCAGCCGTCGTTCATCGCTGGCAGTAAGGCTTGGCGCAACGAAAAGGCTGATACCGACAGCGGTAATCATGGCGATCACCAGCACGAAACCAACGAAGGTAGCGGTGTAACGAGCCTGGATGGTTCTTAGCATTTAATGTCCCACCGGATAATAGCGACGCCGATGCGGCGCGCGTCACCTGCAGTGTAGGCAGGACAATTTCAGACCATGTCTGCGATAAGACCGTAAATAAGACCGCAGTTTATAAATTCAGATAATAATCCACTTGTATTTTAGCCGACCATCACTGACGGAAGACGACAAGCAAAGCGCCTGAATACAGAAGACAATCCTCGTGGCTGAAATATTCCAGATCGCCAATATTTTCGGCCGCCCGGTTTTTAATACATTACCCCGACACATAATCCCCGGACGGCGAGACCCATATAACGCCGGGAATCCGATAGAAATAAATCAGCAGCGCCTCGTCTTCTTCGTTTGTCATCGTATCCGGCCACATCGATCGCAACTGCGCCACGATCTCTTGCGGTGTGGCCTTCCAATGCGCATCGGCGTCATGGATGGTCAGGCTTGGGTGCGGCGTTGCAGGGGACACATAACAATCGGCACCTGGGGCGATGAATTTGATCTTGCCTTGCGCAAGCAACTCCGTGACCAGAACAAAGAACGCATCTTTGCGTTGCATAAAGCTCAGCGCCGGATTTCGTGCACCTATTTCGGTGAACAGGGTGAACATCCAGGAGCCGTAAGACGCCTGCACGATCTCTTGCGCGAAATTGATTTGCACCACGGCCTCCAGGCAATCACGAGGTCGACATGATAAGTCGACGCGTCAGCCCCCTTCACCCTTGCGCCGAAGGCTCAGGGCCCGCGCAGGCACGCGACACCAGCCCCACCTGTTCCACCTTGATTCAAAACACCCTGGGCTTCTAAGCACATACCACCCATCCGAACCATTTCGGCCAGATACACTCCTACCTTGTCTTCATGCCATGGATGTCTCCCGCCGATGAGCGCTTCGCCCTTTCTTCCCCTGGCACGCCGTTTCTGGGTTGCCCTGCCTACCGCCGGCCTGATTGCGTTGGCCGGCTGTCAGACCGCCCCGAACGCCGGTGCCAATGCAGCGCAAGCCACCCCGACGACTGCAGCCGCGCCCGCCGCCGCCCCGCTGGCGCCGGTCACTTCGGTCGAAGGCATCTCTGAATACGTACTGCCCAACGGCCTGCGCGTGTTGCTGGCGCCGGATTCGTCCAAGCCGACCACCACGGTCAACATGACCTACCAGGTGGGGTCGCGCCACGAGAATTACGGCGAAACCGGCATGGCTCACTTGCTGGAACACATGCTGTTCAAGGGCACGCCGACGAACCGCAATGCGCTGGCGGAATTCGCGCGCCGCGGGCTGCGTGCCAATGGCAGCACCTGGACGGATCGCACCAATTACTTCGCCAGCTTCTCGGCCAACCCCGACAACCTGGACTGGTATCTGCGCTGGCAAGCCGATGCGATGGTCAATTCGCTGATTCAGCGCAGTGACCTCGACAGCGAAATGACGGTGGTGCGCAACGAGATGGAAAGCGGCGAAAACAGCCCCTTCCGTATCCTGATGGAAAAGATGTTGGCCACGTCCTTCCAGTGGCACAACTATGGCAAGACCACCATTGGTGCGCGTGCCGACGTGGAGAACGTCGACACCGATCGTCTGCGTGCCTTCTACAAGCAGTATTACCAGCCTGACAATGCGGTGCTGATCGTCAGCGGCGCCTTCGATGCGAAAGCCACGCTGGCCACCATCGAAGACGCTTTCAAGGGCATTCCGAAGCCGGAACGCAAGCTGCCGCATCTGTACACGCTCGACCCGGTGCAGGATGGCGAGCGCAGCGTGACGCTGCGTCGCTCGGGTGGTGCGCCGCTGGTAGCCACCATGTATCACGTGCCGCCTGCCGGCTCGCCGGACTACACCGCCATCGACCTGGCTGCCATCGTGCTGGGCGATACGCCCTCGGGTCGCCTGCACAAGGCCTTGGTGGACTCGCAGCTGGCTGCGGGCACCTTCGGCTACACCTTCGACATGCATGATCCCGGCGTGGTGATGTTCGGTGCGCAATTGCCGCCGGGCGCCGATCGCGACAAGGCGACGGCCGTGCTGCTGAAGACGCTGGAATCGCTGAAGACCCAGCCGATCACGTCTGAAGAACTGGAACGCGCGCGCATCAAGTGGCTGCAATCCTGGGAGCTGACTTACGCCAATGCTGAAAAGCTGGGCGTGGCGCTGTCGGAATCGATTGCGGCCGGTGACTGGCGTCTGTTCTTCCTGGCCCGCGACCGCGTGCGTGACGCGAAGCTGGAAGACGTTCAGCGCGTGGCGCAAAGCTACCTGGTCGAATCGAACCGCACCTTGGGCAGCTATGTGCCGACGGCGCAGCCGTTGCGCTCGCCCGCGCCGCAGAATGTGGACGTCGCACCGATGGTGCAGGACTACCGCGGCAACCCGAACTTCGTGGAAGCCGAAGCCTTCGATCCGTCGCCGGCCAATCTGGACGCCCGCACCACGCGCAAGACGATTGCACTCCCGGGCAACGGCAAGCTGCAGCTGGCCATGCTGCCCAAACCCACCCGTGGCGGCCGTGTGTCGGCACAATTGCTGATGCAGTTCGGCAATGCCGACAGCCTGCGCGGCAAGCGTGACATCGCGGATGCAGCGGCCGACCTGCTGGCACGCGGTACGCCGACCATGACGCGTCAACAGATCGACGACCGTCTGGACAAGCTGAATGCACAAGTGGGCATCAGCGGCAGCGGCACCAACGTGACGGCATCCATCTCGACCACGCGTGAAAACCTGGCGCCCACGGTTGCCTTGGTGGTTGAACTGCTTCGCACCGCCAACTTCCCGGCGGACCAGGTCGAGGAATATCGTCGTTCGGCGCTGACCAGCATCGAGCAATCGCTGCAGCAGCCCGACGCGATCGCCTCGCGTGCGCTGGCCCGTCACGGCAATCCCTACCCGGCCGATGACTTGCGCTACGTGCCCACCTTCCAGGAAGACCTGCAGGCTGCCCGCACGCTCAAGCGTGAGGACATCGTGCGCTTCCATCAGCAGTTCTACGGTGCTGGCTTGCTGCGCATGTCGGCAGTAGGCGACTTCGATCCCGCTGCGCTGGAAAGCGCGCTGACCAAGTCGTTGGCTGGCTGGAAGGTCGCACCGGCATATACCCGCGTGCCGAACCCGTACGTGGCCGTGACGCCGACCAAGCTGGAAGCAGAGACGCCGGACAAGGCCAATGCGTTCTACATCGCCAAGCTGCCGGTTGCGGTGCAGGACACCGATGCCGACTACCCGGCGCTGATGTTGGCGAACTTCATGTTCGGCCTGTCCGAGCATTCGCGCCTGTGGAACCGCGTGCGCGAGAAGGAAGGCCTGTCCTACAACATCCGCAGCGTGCTGCGTGCCTCGTCCTTCGAGCCCAGCGCCAGCTGGCAGGTGTATGCGATCTACGCGCCGCAGAATCGCGTCAAGCTGGATGCAGCTGTGCGTGAGGAAATCGAGCGCCTGAAAACCGAAGGCTTCACCGAGCAAGAGGTCAAGGATGGCGTCGAGGCCTTGTTGAACTACCGTCGCCTGTCGCGCGCGCAAGATGGCGCGGTGGCCGGTGGCTGGATCGACATGCTGGAAGCAGATCGCACCTTCGCCTTCACGAGTGAGGTCGATCGCAAGCTGCAGAGCTTGACCGCTGCTGATGTGAACGCCGCCTTCAAGAAGTACTTCGATACGGCGAATTTCACGTCGTCGTATGCAGGTGACTTTGCAGGCGCGGCGAAGAAGCCGTAAGCGTTGGGGAAATACGGAGCGATGGTGACATCGCTCCTGAGACAAAACAGGTCCACTTGGCGCAAGCGAGGTGGGCCTGTTTTGCTATGGAGGCACCCATTGAGGGTTAACCCCGCATAAGCCAAACTGATCTGCCGGATAAGAAATACGAATTATTTTTATGAGTGGCATGGGCGTATAAAAGCTGACTGACCGATTCCCTCCCACGTTCACAGAGATAACAACATGACGGGACCTTCCACGACCGGCCATCAGCCAGTACGCGCGTCGACCGCCGCGTTCGTCGGCACCATGATCGAGTGGTACGACTTCTACATCTACGCGACTGCGGCCGCCCTGGTGTTCGGCAAGCTCTTCTTCCCCTCGGCCACGGGCTTCTACGGCACCCTGGCTGCGTTCGGCACCTTTGCGGTGGGCTTCTTCGCACGACCGCTGGGCGGCGCGATCTTCGGCCACATTGGCGACAAGATCGGGCGCAAGAAGTCGCTGGTCATCACGCTGGTGATGATGGGCTCGGTGACCATCCTGATCGGCCTGCTGCCGACCCACGCCACGATCGGTTTCTGGGCGCCGCTGCTGCTGGTCTTGCTGCGCGTCGTGCAGGGCATCGCGGTAGGCGGTGAATGGGGCGGCGCGGTGCTGATGGCCAGCGAACACTCGCCGGACAAGAACAAGCGCACCTTCTTTGCGTCGTTTGCCCAGCTGGGCAGCCCGGCCGGCCTGATCCTGTCGATGCTGATGTTCAAGCTGGTGACCGGCCTGGACGACGAAGCCTTCCTGAGCTGGGGCTGGCGCGTGCCCTTCCTGTTCTCGGCCGTGCTGCTGATCGTCGGTTTTGTGATTCGCCTGAGCGTCAACGAATCGCCTGATTTCCTGAAGGAAAAGCAGGAACAGGCAACGCGCGCCAAACCTGCGAAACCCGCGCAGGTACCGCTGCGCCAAGTGCTGACGGGCGCGCCGAAGCTGCTGATTCTAGCGGTTGGCGCCAACGTGCTGGGCATCGCCGGCTTCTACTTCACCAACACCTTCATGATCGCGTACACCACCCAGTACGTGGGCCTGAACCGCGCGGTGATTCTGGATTGCCTGCTGGTGGTGTCGATCATGCAGTTCTTGATCACGCCGCTGTCGGCCTATATCGCCAGCCGCGTGGGCAATCTGCGCTTCCTGGGCTTCACCGCTTTCGTGTCGATGTTCACGCCGTATGCGATGTTCAACCTGGTCGATCGCGGTTCGCTCACCAGCATCACGGTCGGCGTGGGCATTGCCGTCCTGTTCATGGGCGCGTATTACGCGGTGATCGCCGGTTACGTCAGCGATCGCTTCCCGACTGCCATCCGCTACACCGGCATCTCCATGGCCTACCAGTTGTCGGGCGCCATCTTCGGCGGCCTGACGCCCCTGCTGGGCACCATTCTGGCCGAGAACTTCAAGGGCCAATGGTGGCCGCTGGCGCTGCTGTTCTCTGTGATTTCCATGCTGTCGCTGGTATCGGTGCTGATGCTCGGTGCGCACGGCGCCAAGGACACGGCACAAGCCGCCTGACGCGCTACGTAGATCGAAGGCAACTCAGCCTTCGAGCCGCCACCTTCCACCGCAGGAAGGTGGCGGCTACTATGCGGCATGTCCACCCGACCCACACTTTCGCTTCCGCTTGCCCCCGAGCGCATGGATTGGAACCTGCTGCGCACCTTCATGTTCGTGGTGCAGGAGCGCGGCGTCGGTCGCGCAGCGCAAGCGCTTCACCTGAGCCAGCCGGCAGTCAGCCAGGCCTTGAAACGACTGGAAGACGCCGTCGGTGGCGTGTTGCTGCACCGTCGCAACGGCGAGTTCCGGCTGACGGGTCTGGGCGACGAGATCTACGCCATTGCCCGCGAGATGTACGGCACGATGGCGCGCATCGAACACGCCGCCACCCAGGACCGGGCCGAGATCGCCGGCACGCTGCGCCTGCTGGTGATGAGCAAGGTTCAGAGCCCGGCCTATGACGACTTTCTGGCCGAGTTCCACCGCCGCTATCCGAAGATAGAGTTTCACGTCGACGTGCTGCGGAGTGCCGCCATTCTGGATGCGCTCAGCAAACGTGTGCCGGCGATCGGTATCTGTATCTGCCGCAAGCCGGTCGAGCTGCTGGAACGTCAACTGTTCCTGCGGCACCGCTACGTGGCCGTCTGTGGTCGCCACCACCCGCTCTTCTCGAAACCGCGCGTGTCCATTGAAGATCTGCTCGACCAGAATTTCATCTGCTTTGCCAGTGACCAGATCGGCGACACCTTGTCGCCGCTGACCATCTTCCGCGACCAGCAGGGTTTCACGGGTCGCATCGTCGGCACTTCGCCCAACATCGAAGAAATCCGTCGCATGGTGGTCGCCGGCATCGGCCTGAGCTTCCTGCCCGAACACCTGATTCGCCAGGAAGTGATCAACGGCGAACTGCGCCGCCTGCCGCCCAGCGATGCGGTGGCCGAGATCGATGTGTTCCTGACCTGGCACAAGCAACGCAAGCTGACCTCGGCCGAAAGCGCCTATCTGGCCGCCTTCGAGCGCTTCCTGCGCCGCACGCCGCTGGAGTCACGCGCGAACTGATGCAGGAATAAAAAAAACGGGCACCTCGATATCGAGGTGCCCGTTTTGCCATGCAGCCCGGTGCGTGCACACCGGGCTGTCTGATGCGCAATATGCGCTGTCAGCTCAATACGACCAGAAGATCTTCTGCAGACCAGCGGTGTCGTTGGTCGGGCCATTGGCCAGGGCCAAGGCCAGCAGAATGCGCGCCTTCTGCGGGTTCTGGTCGCCGACCACGATGAAGTCGTACTTGTCGTCAGGCTGCTCGCCGTTACGCACGACCACACCGCTGCCGGTGCGCGAAGCACGCACGATCTGCACGCCCTTGGCACGCGCGTCGATCAGCGGCTGGACCATGAATTCCGACACGCTGCCGTTGCCGGTCGCGGCGTAGATGATGCCCTTCACGCCGCTGGCGACCAGTGCATCAACCGCAGCGCGGTCGACGTTGCCGTAAGCATAGGCAATGCCAATGCGCGGCAGCGTGGTGATGGTGTCGATGTCGAAGCCGCTATAGATCGTGTGCGGGCGAACCGGCGCACGGTAGTACTGGGCCTGACCCTCGACCACATAACCCAGCGGGCCATACGGCGACTTGAAGGTGTCGATCTTGAAGGTGTTGGTCTTGGTGACGTCGCGACCCGAGTGGATCTCGTCGTTCATCACGACCAGCGTGCCCTTGCCTGCCGATTCCTTGGCCGAGGCCACAATCACGGCTTCGTACAGGTTCAGTGCGCCGTCGGCGCTCAGTGCCGTACCCGGACGCATCGAACCGACCACCACCACCGGCTTGGCGCTCTTGACGGTCAGGTTCAGGAAGTACGAGGTTTCTTCGATGGTGTCGGTACCGTGGGTGATCACGATGCCGTCCACGTCAGGCTGCTTGAGCAGCGCCGACACACGCTTGGCAAGCGTGATCAGGCGTTCGTCGTTGAAGCTTTCGCTGCCGATCTGGAAGACCTGCTCGCCACGCACGTTGGCGATGTTCTTGATGGCCGGCACATTGTCGATGACGGCGTCGACCGGTACCACGGCAGACTTGTAGGCCGAGGTATTGGTCGCGGCCACACCTGCGCCGGCGATGGTGCCGCCGGTGCCGAGAATGACGATGTTGGGTTTGGTTTGTGCGTAAACGCTGGCGAGCGAAAGCGCGGCGAATAACAGGCAGGTGGTGCCTGCGCGCTGAACAAGCGACTTGACTGACATGGGCTTTTCTCCGAGGGGTGCTACACGGGTCACGTAGAGAACGCGGGCCGCCCTGCTTGCGCAAAAAGCCACCCATCATCCTTACTGCGCCATGATGCCGCGCGGCGAGCGCAAATACCATGCGTAGACAAGATCGGTTGCAAGCCTTGGCAGAATGCCCGCGTAAACCCGAGATAAGCATCAGGGAAACTGGCGCTGCAGTGCGCGGGCATTACCTGACCAGCAATAGTTGATCAGTCCAGATGCAACTCGGCCGGCATTAAGCCGGCCGAGTTGTCAGTGCAGGTCGGGTCGAAACCCCTCAGCAGAAAATCAGCTGAAGAATTCCTTCACCCGATCCGTCCACGACTTGCTTTGCGGCGAATGCTTGCCGCCGCCTTCGTCGACCGAGGTCGCGAATTCCTGCAGCAACTTCTTCTGGCGGTCGGTGAGCTTCACCGGCGTCTCGATCACCACGTGGCAGTACAGGTCGCCCGGGTAATTCGAGCGCACGCCACGAATACCCTTGCTGCGCAGGCGGAAGGTCTTGCCCGACTGAGTGCCTTCGGGAATCGTGATGCTGCCCTTGCCGCCCAGCGTGGGCACTTCCAGTTCGCCGCCCAATGCTGCGGTGGTGAACGGAATCGGCAATTCGCAGTGCAGGTCGTCGCCGTCGCGCGTGAAGATGCCGTGCTTCTTCAGGTGGATCTCGACGTACAGGTCTCCCGGCGGCCCGCCATTGACGCCCGGCTCGCCATTGCCGCTGGAGCGGATGCGCATGCCGTCGTCGATACCGGCCGGCACCTTGACCTGCAGGGTCTTGGTGCGGCGAACCTTGCCCACGCCGTCGCAGGCCGTGCAGGGCTCGGGAATCACCTTGCCCGTGCCATGGCAGGTCGGGCAGGTTTGCTGAACGCTGAAGAAACCTTGCTGCATGCGTACCGCACCCGCGCCACCGCAGGTCGAGCAGGTCTTCGGATCGGTCCCGGGCTTGGCGCCGGACCCTTCACAGACGTCGCAGCGATCCCAGCTGGGCACGCGGATTTCGGTATCGAACCCGTTGGCCGCCTGCTCGAGCGTGATTTCCATCGCGTACTTCAGGTCGGCGCCGCGATACATCTGCGGACCGCCACCGCCACGCTGGCGACCGGCTGCACCGAAGATTTCGCCGAAGATATCGCCGAAGGCATCGGCAAAGCCAGCCTGGCCACCCATGCCGCCACCGCCCGCAGACGGGTCCACGCCGGCATGACCATAGCGGTCATACGCGCCGCGCTTGTCGCCGTCGGACAGCATTTCGTAGGCTTCTTTGGCTTCCTTGAAGCTTTCTTCAGAAGCCTTGTCACCCGGGTTGCGGTCCGGGTGGTACTTCATGGCCAGCTTGCGGTAGGCCTTCTTGATCTCTTCGTCCGTTGCCGTCTTGGAGACGCCAAGGACTTCGTAATAATCGCGTTTTGCCATGTTGGGCCCAGCCTCGGGCAGAGGCGCTACTAAAAACGGTTTCGCCCGGACGACGCACGAGACGTCGACCAGGCGATGCGAAACGACGTTGTACACGCATCGTCGAGCCCGTTGGGACCCGACGATTCATCTACCGTCGGTGTGTGGCGGAAACGCGCTCCGCCGTGACACCGATCACTGGTCGCGCTTGACTTCCTTGAAGTCGGCGTCGACGACATTGTCGTCGGCCGTCTGGGCACCTGCTGCACCTGCCGCACCGGCGGCGCCAGCGCCACCTGCTGCTGCCTGTGCATCGGCATACATCTTCTCGCCCAGCTTCTGCGAGGCCTGACCCAGGGCTTCCACCTTGGCGTCGATGCTGGCCTTGTCGCCGGTCTTCAGTTCATCTTCCAGCGCCTTCAGGGCGGTTTCGATGGCTTCCTTCTCGCCTGCTTCCAGCTTGTCGCCGTACTCAGAAAGCGACTTGCGGGTCGAGTGCACCAGGGCATCGCCCTGGTTGCGGGCTTGCGCCAATTCCGCGACCTTCTTGTCTTCCTCGGCGTTGGCCTCGGCGTCTTGCACCATGCGCTGGATTTCAGCCTCGGTCAGGCCGGAGTTGGCCTTGATCGTGATCTTGTTTTCCTTGCCAGTGCCCTTGTCCTTGGCCGACACGTGCAGGATGCCGTTGGCATCGATGTCGAAGGTGACTTCGATCTGCGGCGTGCCACGTGCCGACGGCGGGATGCCTTCCAGGTTGAATTCGCCCAGACCCTTGTTGCCGGCAGCGATTTCGCGTTCGCCCTGGAACACCTTGATGGTCACAGCCGGCTGATTGTCGTCAGCCGTCGAGAACACCTGCGAGAACTTGGTCGGGATGGTGGTGTTCTTCTGGATCATCTTGGTCATCACGCCACCCAGCGTCTCGATACCCAGAGACAGCGGGGTCACGTCCAGCAGCAGCACGTCCTTGCGCTCGCCGGTCAGGACCGAGCCCTGGATGGCGGCGCCGACGGCCACGGCTTCGTCAGGGTTCACGTCGCGACGCGGTTCCTGGCCGAAGAATTCCTTGACCTTCTCTTGCACCTTGGGCATGCGGGACATACCGCCAACCAGGATCACGTCCTGAATGTCGGAGACCTTCACGCCTGCATCCTTGATGGCGATGCGGCAAGGTTCCATCGTGCGGGCAATCAGTTCCTCGACCAGCGCTTCCAGCTTGGCGCGCGTGATCTTCAGGTTCAAGTGCTTCGGACCGGAAGCGTCTGCGGTGATGTACGGCAGATTGATTTCGGTCTGCTGTGCCGAGGACAGTTCGATCTTGGCTTTTTCAGCGGCTTCTTTCAGGCGCTGCAGAGCCAGGACGTCCTTGGACAGGTCGACGCCTTGTTCTTTCTTGAACTCGCCGACGATGTACTCGATGATCTTCTGGTCGAAGTCTTCGCCGCCCAGGAAGGTGTCGCCGTTGGTCGACAGCACTTCGAACTGCTTTTCGCCGTCGACGTCTGCGATTTCAATGATCGAGACGTCGAAGGTACCGCCGCCCAAGTCATATACCGCGATCTTGCGATCGCCGCCCGAGACCTTGTCCAGGCCGAAGGCCAGTGCAGCGGCGGTCGGCTCGTTGATGATGCGCTTGACGTCCAGACCGGCGATGCGGCCTGCGTCCTTGGTGGCCTGGCGCTGGCTGTCGTTGAAGTAAGCCGGCACGGTAATGACCGCTTCGGTCACTTCTTCGCCCAGGAAGTCCTCGGCGGTCTTCTTCATCTTGCGCAGGATTTCAGCCGAGACTTGCGGCGGAGCCAGCTTCTTGTCGCGGGTCTGCACCCAGGCGTCGCCGTTGTCGGCCTTCACGATCTTGTACGGCACCAGGTCGATGTCTTTCTGCACGACTTTTTCGTCGTACTTGCGACCGATCAGGCGCTTGACTGCGTACAGCGTGTTCGTCGGGTTGGTGACAGCCTGGCGCTTGGCAGGTGCGCCAACCAGGGTTTCACCGTCTTCGAGATAAGCGATGATGGAGGGCGTGGTACGGGCACCCTCTGCGTTCTCGATGACCTTGACTGTGCCACCATCAATAACAGCTACGCAGCTGTTCGTGGTGCCCAAGTCGATACCAATGATTTTGCCCATGATGTTTTCTCTTCCTGACAATCAGTTCAGAAATGGTTCGGATGTCGAATAAGTAGGTCGCACATTGACGATTTCAATGGCGCCGATCGGAATTTTCTTTTGGCATCCGCATTTGTCGCAAACCGACAAATGGGGATGCACGTTGGCGGCTCAAGCCGCCCGTTCAAACTGCTTCTCAGCCGCCTGCGGAAACCGTGACGAGCGCAGGGCGCAACACGCGATCCGAGATCAGATAGCCCTTTTGCAGCGTCTGCACGATGGTGTTGGACGGCAGCTCGGAAGGCACCGACGAAATCGCCTGATGCTGATGCGGATCGAACTTGTCGCCGGCAGCCGGTGCAATTTCCATCAGCTTGTTGCGCTCGAAGGCGCCGCTCAGTTGCCTGAGGGTGATTTCCACCCCTTCGCGGAACGATTCGACCGTCTGGTCCTTTTGCGCCAATGCGGCTTCCAGGCTGTCCTTCACCGGCACCAGGCTTTCGGCAAAAGACTCGACGGCAAACTTGTGTGCCTTGTTGACGTCTTCCTGGCCACGGCGGCGGACGTTTTCGGTCTCGGCCTTGGCACGCAGCAGTTGGTCGTAGTTGTCGTCTGCCTTGGCTTGCGCCGCGGCAAGGCGGGCTTCCAGGTCAGCAATCGGGTCCACGGGGGCGGCCGCACCCGGTGCGTCGTTCTGCACCGTGTCGGGGGTTCCCGGCTGGGTGGCATCCTGGTTTGCGGGCGGGGACGGTTGTCCCGGCGTCTGCTCGGCCGACATCGCTGTTCTCCGGTAGAAAAGTGCCAAAAAGCTGGCTGAAATAGGGTCTGCACAGCAAATGGGGGCCTGCACCCCTATTTCAAGAGGGGTCTTTCCACGCGGCGGGAACTTTTCTGCTCAGAACTCTACGTCGGCCGGCACAGAGATGACATGAACCTGGCTGCCGCCCTCGAAGGGGCTGCGCAAAATGAAGCGCACGTAGCGATGCGACACGCCGACCCAATCGCCGGTATGCAGCCACAGGCCCTCTTTTGCAGCGCGCGCAGCGCCGGTGGGCACTACCAGAATGGCGCACAGCGCAGCCAGCGCAATGGGCAGGTAGGGCATCGCGAAGCGAACTGGGCGCATGCGCGACAGGTTCAGCCAGGCCACCCCCGCACCCAGTGCACCGCCGAGCAGGGTCTCCGACACCGTGTGGTAGCGCCCGGCAACCAGAACCAGCGCCATGGCGGCAGCGATTACCCAGCCAGCCAACATGGCAGTGCGCCGAACCCGGTCGGCACGATTGCCGGCCAGCAGCGCGAACATCACCGGATACACCGCCGTGGTCAGCATGGCGTGACCGCTCACGCTGTACATGCCGATCGAGGGCAACGACCACCCGGTGAAATCGAAATGCGCCTTGCCCAGCACGATGGCCACGAATGCCAGAGCGAAGGACGCCGTCCACAGCAGCAGACGCGGCCACGCCCGCTGCTGCATCAATACCAAGGCGATGCCGCCCGCCAGGGGAATGGCCAGCGCTGCGTCACCCAGGATGATCAGGTAGGTCCAGAAAGGCATGGCTGCTCGTGGGGAAAACCGTGTCTCAGGACTCTATACAAGCCCAAGCAGAATTTCCGTCCAGAACATAAACAAGCGTCATCGGTATCCGTGCCGACAGGCGGCGGCATCCGAGAATGCTCGACATATTCATCGCCGCACACATCTCGCGCGTTGAAATCCTGAAGATCGTTTACATGGCCGTTCGCGTCGGCATGTGCCGTCGCCACGACGCCATGCAGGACGAGTCACTCCATGTGCAAATCACCTGGCGCGCAATGATCACTACGCTGATAACTCCGACCGATCCTGACTGGAACGATTTACTGGCCAGATGCAGACACGATGTCTATCACAAGCCTGGCTGGACCATTACCTCGCAGATCGGTGAAGGCGGTACAGGCTTTGGCGTGCATGCGCACGACGGTGATGCCGACCTGTTCGTGCCACTGCTGCGGCGCGAGCTGGGCAACGGAGACTGGGATGCCAGTTCGCCTTATGGATACGCCGGTCCGGTTTGCAGCGACGGGGCCAGCCAGGCGTTTCTCGATGCCGCGTTCCAGAGCATGGTCGACACATTGCGATCGAAAGGCTGCATTTCCTGGTTCATGCGCCTGCATCCATTGCTGAACGCAGATTGGCAGATTGCCAGCGGACTGACGGTTGACCACGGCCCCACCATTTCGATCGATCTGACCCTGTCCGAGGAAACGCTCTGGCAAAACCTGCGCCCGGCACATCGGCGTGCGATTCGCAAGGCCTGCGAGCAAAGCATGACCGTCAGCGTCGATACCCATCGCGAGCATATGGATGCATTCATCGATGTTTACCATTCGGACATGCGCCGGCTGGGGGCATCCAGTTATTACCTGTTCGGACGCGACTATTTTGACTCGCTTTTTTCGACGCTGCCCGGCCACGCGTTATTAATGATTGCCAAGCATCAGGGCGAGTTCGCGGGCGGTGTGATATTCACCCTGGCGCCGTCGTCGGGAATCATGCAATACCACCTGTCCACTACGCACGCGAATCACCGGGCCTTGCAACCGGCCAAGCTGATTGTGCACACCGCTGCACTGTGGGGAAAACACGCGGGTTATCGCCAGCTGCATCTGGGTGGCGGTATCGGTGCGGCGGAAGATTCGCTGTTTTTGTTCAAACGCGGATTCAGCCATGACATGCGCAGATTCCGCAGCCAGCGCGTGCTGGTCGATCATCAGAAATACCGTCGGCTTTCCGGGCTCTGCAATGGCGCAAAGCTGGAGCTTGATGGCTTTTTCCCTGCGTATCGCAAGCTGCCCAGACCGGAAAGCATCGACCGATAAGTGGACGTGCGAGTTTACGGCACCGCGACGAGCCCGCAGTAAATACCACGGAAAGTAAACAATCCACCGAGGGCAACGGAAGCATTGGCGACATTACCCACAAATGCATAGAATTTGTACACCCTGAAAGGGTTAAACAAATCGCCTCATTCCGACTGGCAGCAGCAAAGGAAAGATGATGTTGTCTGACGCCCGAAACTGGTTACTCGCGCTTCCGCGGCAGCAAAAGATATTGGTGATGCTGATTGCCGACGCAGTGGTATTGCCGCTTTGCCTGATTGCCGCGTATTACGTCCGCCTGGGCGACAGCACCTTGCTGAATGATTATGGCGTGGGTGCGCCAATAATCATTGCGCTGGCCACCATTCCGGTATTTCACGTCTGCGGCCTGTATCGCAATGTCGTGCGTTTCGTCGACATGCATCTGCTGTATTCGACCGGTGTCGGCCTGGCGGTATTGGCCGGCAGTGTCTACGCCCTGTCCTACATCATCAACGACCCGCTGCCGCCGCGCAGCAGCCTGTTCATCTACTGGTTCATTGCCTTCGCCTACGTGGTGCTGACCCGCTTCGGTGCGCGCCACCTGCTGCGGGCCCGTCAATCCAGCGCGGGGCGCACGCCGCGGGTTGCCATTTACGGAGCCGGTGAATCCGGCGTGCAGCTGGCCCACGCGATGCGCAGCAGCCAGACCTACCTGCCGCTGTGTTTCGTCGATGACGACCTGCAATTGCGCAACCAGCAGGTTGCCGGCCTGCGCGTGATCTCGCTGGATGCGCTTCGCAACAGCGCCGGCACGCTCGGCGTGGACGAAATCGTGCTGGCCGTGCCCTCGGCGGCGCCGGCTGCACGCCACCGCATCTATAACGCCCTGACCACACTCGGCCTGCCGGTGAAGACCTTGCCCACGCTGGCCGAGCTGGCGAATCGCAAGGTCAGCGACGTGGCCGTGCGCGACATCGATGTGGCCGACTTGCTGGGCCGGGCACCGGTGCCGCCGCGCAAAGACCTGTTTGCTCGCTGCGTGGCCGGCAAGACGGTGTTGGTCACGGGCGCAGGCGGTTCGATCGGCAGCGAACTGTGTCGCCAGGTGATATCACAGCGCCCTGCCAAGCTGATTCTGCTCGATCACTCGGAATACGCCTTGTACGCGATCGAACGCGAACTGCGCGAGCGTTCCCCCGATACGCCGATCACCGCCATTCTGGCCTCTGTCTGCGATGCCAAGGGACTGGACGCCTTGGCGCGGCGCGAGCGCATTCACACCATCTATCACGCAGCCGCCTACAAGCACGTGCCGCTGGTCGAGGCCAATGCTGCCGAAGGTGTGCAGAACAACGTCATGGGTGTGTGGAACGTCGGGCTGGTGGCTGCGCGCTACCAGGTCGAAACCTGCGTGCTGGTGTCCACCGACAAGGCGGTACGACCCACCAATGTGATGGGCGCCAGCAAGCGCGTCGGCGAACTGATTTTCCAGGCGTTGGCCAAGCGCGACCATGGCTGCACCGTGTTCAGCATGGTGCGCTTCGGCAATGTGCTGGATTCCTCGGGCTCGGTAGTGCCGCTGTTTCGCGAACAGATTCGCCGCGGCGGTCCCATCACGCTGACTCATGCGGACGTCGTGCGTTATTTCATGCTGATTCCGGAAGCCGCACAGCTGGTCATCCAGGCCGGCGCCATGGGGCGCAATGGCGAGGTCTACGTGCTGGATATGGGTGCACCGGTGCGGGTGATGGACCTGGCCCGCACGTTGATCAAGCTGTCGGGCCTGAGCGAGCGCACCAGCGCCAACCCGGACGGCGACATCGAGATCCGGGTGACCGGCCTGCGGCCTGGCGAAAAGCTCTATGAAGAGCTGCTGATCGGCGGAAAGGTCGAGGCCAGCGCCCATCCCCGGATCATGGCGTCGCAGGAACACATGATCGAGCTCGAGCGGCTCGAACCCATGCTGGAGCACCTGCTGGGTGCCTGCAGGACCGGAGACGGCCTGGCCGTGCGCCGTGCGCTGCAAAGCCTGGTGACCGAATACGCCCCCTATTCCGTGCTGCCCGAGCGTCAGGCATTGCCGCGCCGCGAGGCCGACCTGGTCAAGGAACACATCCCCCTGGTGTCCACGCCACCCTCGGCCGTGTCGCCAGTGGTGAACCCGGCCGTGGCCCCGGTACCGGCAATGGAAAAGTCCCAGGTACCCGTCGGGCGTGCCGCCTGATACCGCCAGCCACCACGCATGCACCACCCCGCCTTCGTCCGTTCTCTCGATCCAACCGGTTCAGGAATCGCTCTCATGATCAAACGCCTGTTCGACATCGTGGTCTCGCTGATTGCGTTGATCTTGCTCAGCCCGGTTCTGCTGGCGACCTTCGTCGTGGTCCGTCGCGGCCTGGGCAAGCCCGCCCTGTTCCGCCAGACCCGGCCCGGCAAGCACGGCATGCCTTTCGAGCTCGTCAAGTTCCGCTCGATGACCAGCGAGCGTGACGCCGAGGGCAACTTGCTGGCCGACGAATTCCGGCTGACGCCGCTCGGCCACAAGCTGCGTGCCTCCAGCCTGGATGAGCTGCCCGAACTGTGGAACGTGCTCAAGGGCGACATGAGCCTGGTCGGCCCGCGTCCGCTGCTGATGGAGTACCTGCCGCGCTACGACACCCGTCAATACCGCCGCCATGAAGTCCGGCCCGGCCTCACCGGCTGGGCCCAGGTGAACGGCCGCAATGCCCTGCCCTGGCCGCAGCGACTGGAATACGACGTCTGGTACGTGGACAACCGCTCGTTCTGGCTCGACCTGAAGATTTTGATGATGACCGTGCAGACCGTGTTGCTGCGCGAAGGCATCAACAGCCCCGGCCAGGCGACCACGGACCCGTTCCACGGCCATACGAAATAAGCGCTGAACAAACAGCGCGGAACCAAAACCCCGAACACCAAGCTGCCTTCTCCACAGCCGCCAACAGGCCGCGCATTCAGGCCTGCTCTCTCACGGATAGCCGACGATGCTCAATACGCCCTTTGCCCCCTGGCCCGCCTTCACTGCCGAAGAAGTCGACGCCGTTCGCCGTGTGCTCGTATCCAACCAGGTCAATTACTGGACGGGCACGGAAGGCCGGGAATTCGAACGCGAGTTCGCCGAGTGGTGCCACACCGAATACGCGGTGGCCCTGAACAACGGCACCCTGGCGCTCGACGCGGCGCTGCACGCGCTGGGGATCGGTCCGGGCGATGACGTGATCGTCACGCCACGCACTTTCTTTGCGTCGGTTTCGTGCATCGTCAATGCCGGTGCACGGCCCATCTTTGCCGACGTCGACGTGGACAGCCAGAACATCACGGCCGACAGCATCCGTGAAGTCATCACGCCGAACACCCGTGCGGTGATCTGCGTGCACCTGGGTGGCATGCCCTGCGACATGGACCCGATCATGGCGCTGGCCGCCAACCACGGCCTGTACGTCATCGAGGATTGCGCCCAGGCGCACGGCGCGCGCTACAAGGGGCGCCCGGTCGGCAGCATCGGCCACATCGGCGCCTGGTCCTTCTGCCAGGACAAGATCATGAGCACCGGCGGCGAAGGCGGCATGGTGACCACCAACGATCGCCGCCTGTGGTCGTCGATGTGGTCCTTCAAGGACCACGGCAAATCCTGGGATGCGGTCTACAACCGGCCCAAGCCCTTCGGCTTCAATTGGGTGCACGAGTCCTTCGGCACCAACGCCCGCATGCTGGAAGTGCAGGCCGCCATCGGGCGCATCCAGTTGCGGCGCCTGGAGCAATGGACGGCGGCGCGACAAGCCAACATGGCGCGCCTGCACGACGCGGCGCAGTGGCACCCGGCGGTGCGCGTGCCGGTGACCCCGAACGCGGTGGAGCACGCGGCCTATCGCGGCTACCTGTTTGTCCAGCCCGACCAGTTGGCGGCCGGCTGGACGCGCGATCGCATCCTGTCCGAGATCAACGCGGCGGGGGTGCCCTGCTATCACGGGTCCAGCCCCGAGGTGTACATGGAACGCGCCTTCGCGGGCACGGGCCTGGTGCCGCCCACCCGACTGCCCAACGCCGCCCTGCTCGGCGAGACCAGCCTGGCCTTCCTGGTGCACCCGACGTTGAGCGTCGAGGACATGGACAAGGCTGTGGCCGCGCTTGACGAAGTGCTCCCGCGCGCCTGCGCCACCCGAATGCTGCGCCGTCGCGCCACCGCCTGCTAACCCCCTCCTTCTGCACCCGCCTGCCTGGCAGGCGACCGTGCGGACGTTCATCCCGGGAATACCAAGATGCTGAACGACAAAGTATTGATGATCACAGGCGGAACCGGCTCCTTCGGTTGCGCCGTGCTGCGCCGCTTCCTCGACACACAAGTGGCCGAGATCCGGATCTTCAGCCGCGACGAGAAGAAGCAGGACGACTTGCGCAAGAAGTACGCAAACCCCAAGCTGAAGTTCTACATCGGCGACGTGCGCGACTACCGCAGCGTGCACGACGCCATGCGCGGCGTGGACTATGTGTTCCACGCGGCCGCGCTCAAGCAGGTGCCGTCCTGCGAGTTCTTCCCGATGGAAGCGGTCAAGACCAATGTGATCGGCACCGACAACGTGCTGGAAGCGGCCATCAAGAACCGCGTCGAACGCGTCATCTGCCTGAGCACCGACAAGGCGGTCTACCCGATCAATGCCATGGGCACGTCCAAGGCCATGATGGAAAAGGTCATGGTCGCCAAATCGCGCCTGATCGACAGCGGCACGGTGGTCTGCGCCACCCGCTACGGCAACGTGATGGCCTCGCGCGGCTCGGTGATCCCGCTGTTCGTCGACCAGGTGCGTGCAGGTCGGGCAATCACCATCACCGACCCGTCGATGACGCGTTTCATGATGACCCTGGACGACGCCGTCGACCTGGTTTTGTATGCCTTCCAGCATGGCCGCAATGGCGACATCCTGGTGCAGAAGGCGCCGGCGGCGACCATCTCGGTGCTGGCCACCGCGCTGATCCAGCTGCTGGACGTGATGGACCACGAGGTGCGCATCATCGGCACCCGCCACGGCGAAAAGCGCTACGAAGTGCTGCTGAGCCGCGAGGAAATCGTGCACGCCGAAGACCGCGGCAGCTACTTCCGCCTGCCACCCGACCTGCGCGACCTGAACTACGGGAAGTACGTCGAGCAAGGCGAGCCGCGCATCTCGATGGCCGACGACTACAACTCGCACAACACCACCCGCCTGGACGTCGAGGGCATGAAGCGCCTGCTGCTGCAGCTGCCCTTCATCCAGGCGATCACGCGCGGCGAGCCAGTCCTGGCGGAGGACTGACATGCGCGTGCTGATCACCGGTGCCGACGGGTTCATTGCCAAGACGCTGCGCGTCAAGCTCGGGGAATGCCGTGACGTCGAGGTTTTACCCTACACCCGCGACGCCGATCCGGCCACCCTGCCCGCCTTGTTGGCTGACGCCGATGCCGTCATTCACCTGGCAGGCGTGAACCAGAGCGCCGACGCCGATGCGTTCCGCATTGGCAACGCGGAGTTCACCCGCATGCTGGCCAGAGCTCTGTACATGGACGGCCGCGCCTTGCCGGTCGTGATGGCATCGGCCGCCCAGACGCATGTGCAGACGCCGTACACCCGCAGCAAGTGGGAAGCCGAGCAGGTGCTGAAGACCTATGCGGCGTCAATGGGCGCACACGTCTACATCTACCGATTGCCTACCGTATTCGGCAAATGGGCGCCGCCCGACCGGCACTCGGCTGTGGCCACCTGGTGCCGCGACATCGCGGCCGGACGGCAGGTCAACGTCGACGATCCGTCAACGCGCTTGCGGCTGGTGTACGTCGACGACGTGGCCGACGAGTTCATCCGCGTGCTGCGGCAGCGCCCCACGCTCGACCGTCCCCGCGTGCCGGTGGAATACACCAGCACGGTGGGCGAGGTGCTGAACGCCTTGCACGCCTTCCACGACAGCCGCGCCACCTTGACCACGCCCGACGTGGGCACCGGCCTGCTGCGCGCCCTGCACGCCACCTACCTGAGCTATCTGCCGCCCGACGAATTCAGCTATCGCCTGCCCCGTCATGCGGATGCGCGCGGCGCTTTCGTCGAGGTCTTGAAGACCCGTCAGGCAGGCCAGTTCTCGTTCTTCACGGCCGGCCCAGGGGTCACGCGCGGTGGCCATTACCACCATTCCAAGACCGAGAAATTCCTGGTCTTGCGCGGCCATGCGCAGTTCCGCTTCCGGCAGATCGTCAGCGGCCTGACCCATCACCTTCACACCGACGGCGATACGCCCGAGGTGGTGGAAACCGTCCCCGGCTGGACCCATGACATCACCAACGTCGGTGACCACGACTTGATCGTGATGTTGTGGGCCAACGAGGTGTTCGACCGCGACCGACCCGACACCATCGCGGCGGCGCTCTGATTTTTCCGGTGTTGCTCTCCCACCGCTCTCCTCCAAGTCTCTCTTCGGATTCGCACTTCATGAAAAAACTCAAGGTAGCCACCGTGGTCGGCACACGACCCGAGATCATCCGCTTGTCCCGCGTCATCGCTGCGCTCGATGAAAGTACCGACCACGTGCTGATCCACACTGGCCAGAACTATGACCACGAACTCAACGGCATCTTCTTCGAAGACCTGCAGATCCGCTCCCCGGACCACTTCCTGGAAGCCGCCGGCGGCAACGCTGCAGAAACCATCGGCAAGGTGATCATGGCGGTGGACAAGGTATTCGCCGAGATCAAGCCCGACGCCTTGCTGCTGCTGGGCGACACCAACAGCTGCCTGTCGGCGATCGCCGCCAAGCGCCGCAAGATTCCGATCTTCCACATGGAAGCCGGCAACCGCTGCTTCGACCAGCGCGTGCCCGAGGAAACCAACCGCACTATCGTCGACCACATTGCCGACGTGAACCTGCCGTACAGCGACATTGCGCGCGAATACCTGCTGCGCGAAGGCATGCCGCCCGATCGCATCATCAAGACCGGCAGCCCGATGTTCGAGGTACTGAATCACTACCGCGACCGCATTGCGCAGTCCGACGTGCTGAGCCGCCTTGAGCTGGAAGCCGGCCGTTACTTCGTGTTCAGCACGCACCGTGAAGAGAACCTCGATTCCGAGCAGAACTTCGGCAAGCTGATCGGCGTGCTGCGCGGCCTGGCCGAGACCTTCGACGACCCGATCATCGTGTCTACCCACCCGCGGGCCCGCAAGCGCATCGACGCCGCCGGCATCGAGCTGCCGGATTCGATCCGCCTGCTGAAACCGCTGTGCTTCAGCGACTACATCACGCTGCAGTGCCATGCGCGCGCCGTGCTGTCCGACAGCGGCACGATCACCGAGGAGTCGTCGATTCTGAACTTCCCCGCGCTGAACATCCGCGAGGCCCACGAACGCCCCGAAGGCATGGAAGAAGCGGCAGTGATGATGACCGGGCTGGAGCTGCCGCGCATTCTGCAGGCGCTGGCCATCCTGGATCGCGAACGCAAGGAACGCCGCGACGACCAGCCGCGCCTGATCCGGCAGGTAGCGGACTACAGCATGCCCAACGTGGCCGCCAAGGTCGTGCGCATCATCCAGAGCTACACCGACTACGTGAACCACGTGGTCTGGAAGCGTTGAGGACATCATGAACACCGTCACCACCACTACCGATACCCCCGGCCTGCAGGACCTTCCTGCCGGGCGCCCGCTGAAGATATTGATCATTACCCAGTGGTTCGAGCCGGAGCCCTCGGCCAAGGGCCTGGCCTTTGCCAAGGCCTTGCGCGACCTGGGGCATTCAGTGGAGGTGCTGACGGGCTTTCCGAACTACCCAGGCGGCAAGCTCTACCCGGGCTACCGCCTGAAACCGGTACGCGTCGACACCATCGACGACATCCGGGTGGTGCGCGCGCCGCTCTACCCCAGCCACGACAGCTCGGCACTGCGACGCATCTTCAACTACGCGTCGTTCGCCGCGTCGGCGTTGATCGTCGGCATGCTGTGCACCAGGCGCCCCGACGTGATCTACATCTACCACCTGCCCGCCACCACCGGCGTGGCCGGTGCGCTGATGTCCAAGCTGCGCCGCGTGCCCTTTGTGTTCGATGTGCAGGACCTATGGCCCGACACCTTGCGCGCCACCGGCATGATGCAGAACCGCCGTGCGCTGGCCCTGGTCGAAAAGGTCTGCCAATTCGTCTACCGACGCGCCGCCCGCATCGTTGCCGTGTCGGCCGGCGTGCGCAACACGCTGGTGGAACGCGGCGTGCCGGCCGAGAAGATCGACGTGATCTACAACTGGTGCGATGAGGAAGCCATCTGCGCCGTCCCGCCAGTGCCGGCGGCGGCGCCAGCCATCATGCAGAACCGCTTCAACATCGTGTTCGCCGGCACCATGGGCAAGGCCCAGGCGCTGGAAGCCGTACTGAAAGCGGCCAAACTGGTGGGCGCGATCCACCCCGAGATCCAGTTCGTGTTCATCGGCAGCGGTGTCGAGCTGGAAAAACTGAAGTCGCTGAAGCACCAGCTGGAACTGGACAACGTGGTGTTCGTGCCGCGCGTGCGCAGTCAGGAGATTGGTGCCTTCCTGCGCGCGGCCGATGCCTTGCTGGTGCACTTGCGTGACGACCCGCTGTTCGAGATCACGATTCCGTCGAAGATCCAGGCTTATCTCGCGGTGGGCAAGCCGATTCTGCTGGCGGTGCGGGGCGATGCGGCAGCAATCATCTCGGACGGGCAATGCGGGCTCGTGGCCAAGCCGGAAGACCCCGTGGATATCGCAGCGGCGGCGTGCCAGCTGTACACAATGGGCGAAGCGAATCGGCAGACCTTGGCTGCCAATGCCGGTCGTCACTATGTGGAGAACTTTTCCCTGGCGATCGGCGCCAGGCGCTCGATGGATTCGCTGATCAAGGCCGTCGGGACGTGAAGATGAAGGGCGTTCACGTCGAGGGCAAGAGAAGCGATGACAGCGTGCAATAAAGCAGGGCTTAAGGAAGCTCATGTGAAAATATTCGCCCCGACGCGGACGCCCAGCCACGCGGTCTGCAGACCTGCATCATCGAGAAGCACCTTGACGCTAGAGCTTGCCGGCAGACGCCTGCGACGCTGATTGCAGCCGCTGCAAGCGTCTTCATTGATCCGCGGCGTGCCTGGGCGTCCTTGCCATTCGCCCTGGAGCCTTCTGTCGATGTCTGTTTCCGTCCTTGTGCTGTGCGAGATCGCCCCCGCCCAGCAAGCATTTCTCACCCAGCACTACCGTCCGAGTTTCGCCGTTTCTGCGGCACAGCGCGCCGAGATCATCCAGTCGCGCGGCGCTGAATTCGACGCCGTGCTGACCATCGGCCTGCTCGGTCTGAGCGCCGACGAGATGGACGCGCTTCCCAAGCTGCGGCTGATAGCGTGCATGGGCGCCGGCTTTGAGCGCGTCGACGTCGCGGCCGCACACGCGCGTGGCATCACCGTCACCAACGGACGCGGCGCCAACGACGAGTGTGTCGCCGACCACGCCATGGGCATGCTGATTGCCACCATGCGCGATTTTCGTGCGTTGGACCGCCTGTGCCGGGCGGGTGTCTGGCGCACGGCGATTCCGCTTCCGCCGAATGTGTCGGGCAAGCGTCTGGGGATACTGGGGATGGGCGCAGTAGGCGAACGAATCGCACGTCGCGCCCAGGCCTTCAACATGCAGATCGGCTATCACAACCGGCGCGCGCGGCCGGCGTTCGACTACACATATTTCGACGATCTGGCTGCGCTGGCGCGTTGGTGCGACGTGCTGGTGTGCGCGGCGCCTGGCGGGAAAGATACTGAGCATCTAGTGAATGCGAGCGTTCTGGATGCACTGGGGTCCGCAGGGGTTTCTGGTGAATGTGGGCCGGGGCAGCATCGTGGATACGAAGGCTTTGGCGGCCGCCCTGCAGTCCGGACGGATCGCCGGCGCCGGGCTGGATGTGTACGAGAGCGAACCCGCTCCACCTGCCGAGCTGATCGGCCTGGACCATCTGATCCTGTCGCCGCACGTGGGCGGCTGGTCGCCGGAAGCGGTCGAGGCGCAGTTCAGGATGTTTATCCAGAATCTGGACAATGTGTTTTCGGGGAAGGCGCCGTTGACGCCAGTGTGAGATGGGGACGGCGTTTTTGAATTGGGCGCGGTGTGGCGTTCTTTAGTCAGGCCCGTTGAAACGTATCGGATTAGCGCTGGGTAGTCAGGGTCGTTAACGGCTACCGGTGTGGCGCTGTGTAGCCAGTCGCGGTGCCGTGTATCGACTCGTGCGAAGCGTCCGGGCCGGCAGGGCTCCCGCCTGCTCGGCACCACCCGATCTTCGCCCGACCCGATACACGACCCCGCGCCTTCAAGGACTCTCGGTTAACAGCCAATCCCGCCTGTGGGCGACTCAACATCTCTGGCTGCTCGGATACCGCTCGCGGCTCCAGGCCACTGACAGCCGCCATTCTTGACCGCCAAACGGCTGGCCCCGGGGATTAGCTGGCCAGGTCGCCACGAAGCGGCCTTGCGGCTCACGCGTCGCTGCATTCTTCAGCGGCCTTTTACGCGTAGACACTCAACGAAGCCGCCGCTCGTCTTGGTGGTGTGGTGACTGGGAAGCGGGTGGCCGCGCGCCAAGGCATGCGACGACGGGCTCAGGGCGCTGGCGGACGTTGGCTGCAGAACGGTTATTCGAACGGATGCTGTCATGATTGCCAATCCGCACAGACTTGATCAGCAGCACGCACAGCCTTTCCAGAACGGGCCCGGCAGTTGGCGTCGACACGCTTCCGAGCGACGAGGACGAATCACTGCCACACCGTTTATTCGATACACGGCAAAGTCTTCAACTGCCGCCAGAGCCATTCCGAAAACCAGCGAAGCCGCCAACGCCCGCCAGCGCCCCGGACCCGTCTTCGCATTACGCTGGCGCGCGGCCACCCGCTTCCCAGTCACCACACCCGTCAGACGGGCGCTGACCTCATCAGTTGCCGGAGCGAAAAAGGCACTTTAAGAACGGTCAGACTCGTGAGCCGTTGACTCGCTTCGTGGCGACCTGGGCAGCCAATCCCCGAGGCGAGCCGCGTAGTGGTTAAGAATGGCGGCTGTCGCTGGCCTTGAGCGATGTATAGCATCCGAGCAGCCAGAGATATCGGCTCGCCCAAAGGCGGGATGGGCTTTTAACCGAGAGTCCTTGAAGGCGCGGGGTCGTGTATCGGGTCGGGCGAAGATCGGGTGGTGCGGAGCAGGCGGGAGCCCTGCCCGCCCGGACGCTTCGCACGAGCCGATACACGACCCCGCGACTGGCTACAC